>JACXTT010000054.1_pt1 | contig 162477 bp, 124 predicted proteins | sample 9270951 | NCBI WGS metagenome assembly JACXTT01 (sample SAMN15532306, study PRJNA645909) | rock metagenome | isolation source: weathered quartz diorite | place: Puerto Rico | collected 2017-06-21 | reverse complement strand
ACCAATGCGCCCGGCCCGCCAGCTTCGACCGGAGAGCGGGAAAGATTGTTTTGCAATTCATCCAAAGCTCTCAACGGCTTGAAACGCACCGTCAAAAGCATGTCCTTGGACACGGCAAATCCGAGTGGCGTAAGCGCCGGCAAGAATCCTTCTTGCCGGTAAACCACAGGGACGCTGAGATGAAGCCAGTCTTTCTCCTTGCGCAGCCTGCTTGAGGATTCGATTCCGGAAAGAGTTTGCAGAGTTGGCACCTCAATCCCGAGCGCGCGCTTCAAAGAAGCAATCTCTTCCCCGGTTGGCCGCAGAGCGTCGATCCAGGTAACCCCCGCTGGAACAACATCGGCGGCCTTTACGGCCTCTTGCCTTCCCTTGCCGGGGGTGTGAAAGCTGAGCATGAGGGCCTTCCGGGCAGTGCTGCGCCTAAAGAGGATAGAACGCCTCGCCCGCCGCCGCCATGGCACGCAAGCGCTCGCTCGGCTCGTAGATGGGGCTTACGCTCGCCCAATTTTCCGCGCGACAGACGACATTGGAAAGACCGAGATAATCGGCATATTTGAGGACCCCGCCAAGATAGCGCGGCAGGCCGAGACCAAGAATGAGGCACATGTCAACCTCCCCCGGAGAGGCGGCGATGCCTTCCTCGGCGCAGCGCGCCGATTCAAGAATCAGCGGCAGCATCATACGCGCGACTATTTCTTCCGCGCTCATCGTTTGCGCGGGCTGGGACTGCCCAGCCGCAAGAAGGCGCTCGGTGTCATCGTCGAAATCCTTGCGCGGCCGGCCTTTGGCATCAGGCGCATATTTGTAGAAGCCGCGGGCGTTTTTCTGACCGAGACGCCCGGCGCGCAACAGAATCTGAATCGCGCTCTCGAAGGGCGCGTCCATGCGCGGCCTGAATCCTGCCGAGACGATGGCGACGACATGGCCCGAAATATCCATGCCAATGACATCTATGAGATAAGCGGGACCCATGGGCCAGCCGAAATCTTCCATCGCCTTGTCGATCTCTCGATAATCGACGCCATCATGAATGAGATGCAGAAATGCGATGAAATAGGGCGTCAGCACCCGGTTGACGACGAAGCCCGGGCAATCCTGGACCACTATTGGTGTCTTGCCCATTGCTGCGGCGTAGCCGGTGACGGCCGCGATCGCCTGGGCGGACGTCTTGGCTCCGAGAACCACCTCGACAAGCGGCATTCTTGGCACGGGATTAAAGAAATGCATGCCAACAAAATTTTCCGGGCAGCGAAGTCCTTCTGCCAGAGTGCCGATCCGCAGGGATGAGGTATTTGTGGCAAGGATGGCGTTGGGGCTGGTCAGCTCTTCGATCTCCCGCAGCACTTTTTGCTTGATGCTGAGCTCTTCGACAACAGCCTCGATGACCACATCGGCGCTCGCAAATCCCTCATAGGCGAGACCGGGCGTAATCGACGAGTGGATCGCATCGGCTTTGTCTTGCGTGAGCCTCCCGGCCTCGACGGATTTAGCAAGCAGCTTTCGGGCTTCGGCCATTCCAAGATCTAACGCTGCTTGCGAAATATCCTTCATGACAATGGGCACGCCGGAAAGCGCGCTTTGATAAGCGATGCCACCGCCCATGGTTCCCGCACCAACGACCGCTGCTTTGGCGATCTTTGGCGCATCCTTGGCATAGCGGCGGATGGCTTTTTTCACCGCTTGCTCATTGACGAAAATCGCAACCAGCGAGCTTGCTGCTTGCGTCTTCGCGACCTTGCCGAAAGCCTCGGCTTCGAGTGCAAGCGCCGGGTCGCGGTCAAGACCTGCCGCCTTTTCGAGCAACAACACCACGGCATGCGCGGCAGGCAGATGCGGCAGCGCTTTTGCAGATTGTGCCTTGGCTCCGGCAAGCTGGGCGCCCGCCTCCTCCTTCGTGAGGTCAAGAGTGATCTTCATTTTTTGCCGCCTTGCCTGCCAATCGGCTCTGCCCGAAATGGCGTCCTGCAAGAGCCCGCGCGCGGCCAATAGCAAATGCTCCGGGTCGTGAACGGCATCGGCGGCGCCCGCCCGCAGCGCTTTCTCTGCACTGTTCTGCGCGCCCAAGATGATCCATTCCGCGCTTTCGGTCAGGCCAATTAGGCGCGGCAGGCGGACGGTGCCGCCATAACCCGGAAAAATCCCCAGATGAATTTCCGGAACCCCGATTTTTGCGCCGGTCGACATGACCCGGTAGTCAGCCGCGAGTGCAACCTCAAAGCCGCCGCCAAGCGCAAGACCATTGATCGCGGCAACCGTCGGCACGGGGAGATCGGCAAGCGCGGTAATAAGCGCGCTGTTGGCCGCGACAAAAGCGGCGATGTCTTTTTCCGGGCGTTTGAAGATGCCGGTGAATTCGAAGATGTCGGCGCCAACGATAAACGCCTCCTTGGCGCTGGTAATCAAAACGCCTTTGATGGCGGGCGTTGCCGTGATCGCATCAAGGGCGCGGCTGAGTTCGCCGAATGCTAGGGCATCGAGCTTGTTGATGGGTTCGTTGCTGCGGTCGAAGCGCAGCTCCGCGATGCCTCCATCTTGCACATCAACCTTGAGTGTTTGACCTTCAAAAAGCATGAGACCGACCTTGCCACCCTACTCTGCTCCGGCTCTCTCTCCGGATAGGTAAGACATACTCTATATCGTAACTTAGCGCAGCCTCTCAAACATCCCATACTTAAAAAGCCGCCTCAATAAGCGCCTTTGTATAGGGCTCGCGCGGGCGCTCGACAATCTCCCTTGCTGGCCCCTGTTCGACAATACGGCCGTCTTTCATTACCGCGATTTCATCGGCGACGGCGCGGATCACGGCGAGGTCGTGGCTTATAAAAACATAAGTCAATCCATGCGCCTCTTGCAAGCGCTCGAGCAAGGCTAGAATCTCGATTTGGACGGCCCGGTCGAGAGCGGAGGTCGGTTCGTCGAGCACCACAAGCTGTGGTTTCAAGATCATCACCCGCGCGATTGCCACGCGCTGCCTTTGCCCGCCCGACAGTTCCTGCGGAAAGCGATGGCGCAACTCCGGGTCAAGGAGCACTTCCTCAAGCGCTGTTGCAGCGCGCTGTTCGCGTTCGCGGCGCGTCATAGCGGGCTCGTGGATGCGTAATCCTTCGGTGACGATATCACCAACACGCATCAGAGGGGACAGCGAACCAAAAGGGTCTTGAAAGACGAGTTGCATGGAGCGGCGCAGCGGCCGCATGGCGCTCCGGGCGAGGTGAGTGAGATTTTTGCCGTCAAAAACGATCGCACCATTTGCAGGCGCGAGTTTTAAGAGCGCGCGGGCGAGGGTCGATTTGCCTGAGCCGGATTCACCGACAATGCCAAGCGTCCGGCCTTGGCCTAGCGTCAGGCTTACCCCGTCGAGCGCTTTGATCGCGTGGCCCCGGCTTAAAAAGCCGCCGCGCAAATGAAATTTTACGCGCACGCCACTGGCGCGCAGCAACACAGGCGCGTCATTTCGGTTACGAGACCGCCCGCGCGGCATGGTCGCGAGCAAACCACGCGTATAGTCGTGGCGCGGATTTGCTATAACTTCTGCAGCGGGGCCGTTCTCAATAATTTCGCCCTTGCGCATCACATGGACACTATCTGCTACGCAGCGAACAAGTCCGAGATCATGGCTGATAAAAATCATCGCCATGCTAAATTTTTGTTTGAGCGATTCCAAAAGTTCGAGAATTTTTGCGGCCACCGTCACATCGAGAGCTGTAGTGGGTTCGTCGGCGATCAACAAATCCGGGTTGCAGGAAATGGCCATCGCGATGGCGACGCGCTGGCGCTGGCCGCCGGAAAGTTCATGCGGATAGAAATGGACACGGCGCTGCGGCTCGGCGATGCCGGTGAGATCCAGAAGTTCGATTGCGCGTGCCTTGGCGGCAGGGCGGGAAAAGCCTGCCTTAAGGCGCAGGATCGCGGCAATCTGACTGCCCACCGTAAAGAGGGGATCGAGCGACGACATCGGCTCCTGAAAGATGATCGCGATGCGCCTGCCACGCAGAACATCGAGCTGCCTTTGCGAAAGCGAGAGAAGCTCATTGCGCTCGAAGATGACCGAGCCATTTATAGAAGCTTGCCGGGGCAGAAGTCTCAGTGCGGCAAGAAAAGTCTGGCTCTTGCCGGAGCCGGATTGACCGACGATCGCCGCCGTTTCGCCGCGCCGGACGGTAAGGCTCACACCGTTGACGGCCCGGATAGGCCCATAGCTCACATGCAAATCGCCGATCTGGAGCAGGGTTTTTGGGTCCATCAGCGAGCCCACGTTTTTTCCGCGTGCAAAGCATTTCCAAGAATTTGGAGCGCACCAAGCGTGGCTCCCAAAAATAACGCCGGAAAAATCAGAAGATGAACAGCACCTTGGATGTTCCTTGCGCCATCGGCTATGAGCACTCCCCAGCTCGTCAAGGGCTCCTGTACGCCTAGGCCTAAAAAGGAAACAAAGCTTTCAAGCAAAATCACGCGCGGGATAAGCACGGTAAGATAGGCGGCAATTGGCCCGGAGGCGTTGGGAATGATATGGCGCCAAAGTATCGCTGGCGCGCCCGCGCCAAGCGCCTCGGCGGCGGCAACAAACTCCTTTTGCTTGATCGAAAGCGCCTGGCCACGAACGATGCGCGCCATATCGAGCCATTCGACCGCGCCGATCGCAACAAAAATCAGTACAAAGTTACGGCCAAACATCATGACGAGGACAATTACGAGGAAGATGAACGGAAGCGCATAGACGATTTCGACAATGCGCATCATCAGAGCGTCGGTGCGCCCGCCGGCATAGCCTGCAATGGCGCCGTAGGTGACGCCGATGGTGAGGGCCACGAAGGAGGCGAGCAGCCCCACCGCAAGGGAGACGCGCCCGGCGATCAGCGTCCTCGTGAGAAGATCGCGCCCATTGGCGTCGGTCCCAAATAGAAGGACTTGTTGCCTTAGAGAAATGTCGACGTCAACGCGCCGGCCTTCGTCTTCTGATTTAACTATCTTAGAAGGCCCAAAAACATCCGAGCGTTCAAATGCCAGCAAAGCGCGCGGATAAAAGGGCTTGCTGCTCTTGAGCGTCACATGCAAAGCAGCGCCATCTTCGCGCTGAGCCGCGATTTGCAGATGCATGCGCCGCGCGAGGGTTTCCAATGCTTCACGGGTTTCCGAGGCTGTCGGGTGAGCATGAAGCGAGGGGCGGACGAGAACATAATCGCGATAGACCTGATCGTAGGAATGGCCAGTAAAAAGCGGGCCAAAAAGGCAAAGGAGTGCGATCGATCCAAGGATCGCAAGGCTGGCTGCCGTAGACCGGTGCGTGGGAAAGGACAGCTGCTTCGGCCGTGTCATCCCGGCCTCGATTCAAAACGCACGCGCGGATCGAGCCAGACGAGGATAAGATCGACGATGAGGTTAAACAATATGACCGCCGCCGCGACGACGACAACCGTGCCCATGACAAGCGTGTAATCGCGCCCGAGCGCGCCGTAGACGAAATAGCGGCCCATCCCCGGAATCCCAAAAATGGTTTCGACGACGACCGAACCCGTGAGGATATTGGCGGCGGCGAGGCCGAGATAGGAAACAACCGGAGGAAAGGCCGCGCGCAAAGCGTGCATGACGATATGGGCGCGCGGCATGCCAAAGGCCCGCAGCGTGCGGATATGAGGCATAAGAAGCGCATCTTTGAGGGACGCTTGCATCAGCCGCGCCACAATGGCGATTTGCGGTAACGCGAGCGTCGCCACCGGCAGGATTTGGTTTTGCCATGCCCCCTCGTTCCAGCCGCCAACCGGCAGAATATGAAGCGTCAAGCCGAAAGCGAGCTGCAGAACGGGCGCGATGACAAAGACCGGCAGAACGATGCCGAACAGGGCCGCGGCGTCGACGAGGCGCGGGCCAAGCGCGCTTTTGCTCATCGCTGCTGCTACGCCGAGTACCGTACCCGCGAGGATTGCGACGAGCATGGCTTTGGCGCCGAGCGTCGCCGAGATGGGAAGCGCCTTGGCGAAGAGTTCGCCCACGGAAAAATCGCGCCAATGGAGGCTTGGGCCCAGATCGCCATGAGCGAGGCTTTGCAGATAGAGCCAGAATTGCTCGAGGAGGGGCAGGTCGAGCTGATAAATCCGGCGCAGATTCTTCACAATTTCCGGATCGAGTGCGCGCTCGGTGTCGAATGGCCCGCCGGGCGCAAGCCGCATGAGAAAGAATGCAAGTGTGATGATAATGAACAGCGTTGGAACCGCAGTCAAAACACGCGAGAAAAAGAAGCGAAGCACAGATTAGTTCTTCCTCTTCAGCGGGGGGCTATAATAACCCGGAACCCGGTAATTGCCGCCGATGGTCACGCTATCGTCCCGGCGCTGGACAGCGGGCTTGCAATGTAGTGAGGACGGTGGTGCAGCATCAGAATCTTCTAAAACTTGAAAGGGAGCTTTATGAAAAGATATGCCGTGACAGTAGGGGTATTGGTCTTGGTGTTAGCCTCGGTGAGCATCGTCTCTGCTCAGTACACAAAGTATTTCGATGGCCACTCGTGCCAGCCTATATCTGCGGCCGACGCTGCACGGTGGATTAACCGCGATATGCGTGTAACGTACAACAGTGATACATCAGACGTCGGCGGTTCCCATGACGTGTTTTGTCCCGCGGAAGGGTGGAGCGACTTTGCTACGAACCCCGTACCGACGGGTGGAACGATTTACGTATACGACAGTGAATTTGGAGGCAATCTCATCTCTTGCGAACTCGATGCTGTAGCATCAAATGGAGCAGTATACCGTTCGGGCCTCAATTCCTCGTCCCGTTTAGGGGGTTGGCAAACGATCTCCTTTGGTTCTTGGAGCACCCCGCCACCTTCGTCCAATGTAATCATCGTGGGATACTACGCTCTATGCACGCTTCCAGCTTGCCCTCCTGGCGGAGGGTGTTATGGAATCGGTGGCATGGCCCTACGGGGAACGGAAACTGGTAGCGAATCAGTTTACCGGAAATCCGGCCTGAGCAGGTAGCCAGCGTAAGCTCCATTTTCGGGCCTGGTTACAGGCATCAGCCTCGCCAAAGATCCATGCCGAGCAGAGTGAAATCTTCGCCCGCGGGAAATAGCGCTTGCCTCGCCGTCATCAGCCCTATGGCCACGCAAGTGGTTACAGTTCAATCAATCTTTTGGTTATTGATTCGCGCCGTCCGCTTCACGGTGCAATTGAAATATAGCGGCCGGAATGGGTGTCGCGGACATTTGGCTCCCACCCCTTGAGCCTTGGCGAAACGAGATTGCGGGACTGGTAAGTGAGAAGCACAAGATCGGGCTGCTCGTCGAGGAGCAGCGCCGCGGCCTTGGGCGGTATCCGCGGCGCCGGCCGCGCGGCATAGTTGAGGCGTCTCTGGTGCCGCTTGGTAACACAGAATCGAAGAGTAATGGCCAACTATTAGACCTTTTGAATATAGTGTTCGTGGTAGTATCTGTATGAACGATGCCGCCAATTAATTTCTAACACTAGACTATCGCGATGACTTGTGCTTGTAAATGTTATCCAGCCAGGAGGGGCCTCACTGTGGCCTGGCGCGGCGATATTATCCCAGTGATCAGGAGAACACCCGTTCAAAGGGCGGAGGACACCATGAAAAACGTCAACGTGAAAACTTGGCTCGTTCTTGTGGGTTTCAGTGTGGTTTGGGCGCTCCATCCGGCGTCAACAATCGCCGGAACGCCGGGTATCGCACCCATCCAGTCAACCCCCCATGGTCATAGCTATAGTGAATGGGCAGCAATATGGTGGCAATGGGCACTGGGACAGGCTGCGAGCGTGAATCCGGTGACGGATACGACGGGTCAGTTCTGTTCAACCGGTCAAACGGGGACAGTCTGGTTTTTGGCGGGCACGTTTGGAACTCCTTCAACCGTTAGCCGCACCTGCAAGGTACCCACTGGGCAAGCGCTATTTTTCCCAGTTATCGATGCATTCTATGGCGCCTTCTTGAATGATCCACCGGCGACGCGGACCCCGGAATTTGTTCGTTCACAAGTCGACTGCGCGGTTAAGAGTGTTCAGGTCCAAATCGATGGCGTTTTCGTCAACAACGCTCGCGACTATTTTCTGGGTCCTCAGCAATCCCTGTTGTTTGACGTTCAGTTGCCAACGGATAATGTTTTTGGGCTTACGCCAGACATTGCTCCTGAACTCCTTCTAAGTCCGAGCGCGGATTCGGGCATATACCTGTTTTTACATCCTCTTCCGCCTGGAACGCATTCCTTGCATTGGAAAGCTTCCCAGACCTGCCCATTTGGAGATTTTACACAGGACGTGACTTACGAACTTATCGTTCAACCCCACGCAGCTAGCAACGCTGCGAAAACCGCTCTGACAGGGCATGGGAGGCATATCCCCTAGAATGTAGGCCGCCGCCTCCTTTGCGCCCTATTACCAGGCCTGCGTCCGGCTGGTGCGCGCCGATTATTGCGGCGATGGAATTGGCCATACGCGCGACGGCACGCCCATCGACATTTTTGACGCAATCGGCATCCAGCGCGACGAGCCCGCGACAGGAATGAAGTTCGAGGCCGCCTGGGGGCCAGACGGCGCGGTGTGCGTTCGCCACACGCGCCTCCCGGATATTTTCGACGGCGCCGCTCTTGCCGCAAACTGTCCGCGTTTGGCGCATTCAATGGGCGAAACATGTGAAGAAACGGCGCCAGCCTTGTTGTTTAATCGTTCTTTTGGCCGATAGTACTTATTCCGTTGCAAATAACGTTATGTCATGCCCGGACTTGAGCCGGGCATCCAGACTCCCAGCTTTGGCGCTTTGATGGCCGGGTCAAGCCCAGCCATGACGTGCGACCTGCTCACGGCGCAATCGAAATATAGCGGCCCGAATGATGGTCGCGGACATTGGGCTCCCAGCCCTTTAGCTTTGGGGAGACGAGATTGCGGGACTCGTAAGTGAGAAGCACAAGATCGGGCTGCTCGTCGAGAAGCAGCGTCTCGGCTTGATGTAGAATGGCGCGGCGGCGTCCTGGCGAGTCTTCCTTTCGTGCTTCACGCATCAAGCCATCGTAAGTCTCGTTGCTGAAACTTGCGGTGTTGAGCGCCTGATTGCCGCTCTGCGCGAGAAACAAAAAATTTTGTGCGTCCGGAAAATCGGCAAACCAGCCTGACCTTGCGACATCGAACGGCGGCTTTTCGCGCAGAAAAGCATAGTGAGTTACAGCGTCCACCGCGAAAAGCCTAGTCTCGACGCCAAGCGCCTTCCACATTTCGGCGATCGCCACTGCCGTCGCGCGGTGATTTTCGGAATTGTTGTAGCGGATTTCGACTTTCAGTTTCTGGCCGCGTTCGCCAAAACCTGCCTCCGTGAGAAGCCGCCTCGCTTCGTCTTCCCGCTCGAAGGGATCCGTGTCTTTCCAAACAACGCTTTCCGGCGCGCCATAACTTTCAATTCCGGGCGGCACAAAGCTGTAGCTTGCTTCCATCGTGCCGCCCCAAATGCGCTCCGCAAGGTAGTCGCGGTCGATCACCATGGCGAGCGCCTGGCGTACTCTCTTATCGTCAAAAGGTTTGTGGCGCGTGTCGAAGGCATAGAAATAGCTCGCGAGGCTAGGCGACACCTTGAACGCATCCGCCAAATGGGCGCGCACAAAACCGATTTGCTCTACCGGAACGTCGTCATAGGATTGAATTTCGCCGGCCATAAAACGGCGTAAGCCCGCGGCACGGTCTTCGAGCGAATAAAATATTTCTTCATCGAGCGCGACTTCCGCCGCGCCATAGTAATAGGGGTTCTTCACCAAAACGATTTTTTCGTTCGGGGTAAATCCCTGCAGCATGAAAGGGCCGTTCGTCACCATATGCGCTGCGTGAACGAAATCGGCCCCAAATGCTTCGATCGATTTTTGGTGCAGCGGCTTGGCGGTCATATGGGCAAGCTGGGCGATGAAATAGGCCGTTTGCTCCTCAAGGGTGATCTCGAGCTTCCTCTCGTCCAGGGCGCGCACGCCTAGCGCCTCAACAGGGAGTTCGCCCTTGTTGATTCTTTCCGCGTTTTTCAAGGTGTAAAGAATGCCGGCATAAGGCGCGCCAGTACCCGGCGCCATCAATCGCCGGAAGGCATAGACAAAATCTGCCGCTACCACGCAATCGCCGTTCGACCATTTCGCATCGGGGCGGAGCTTGAATACATAAACCGTGCCGCCGCGACCGGCGGTCCAGCTCTCCGCGACGCCTGGAATGATTTCGCCCCGCGCGTCGAGAGCGACAAGGCCCTCAAAAATTTCGTCCAAAATATTGCTTTCGATCACGGTTGTGGCCTTGTGGGGATCGAGCGATCCTGGATCGCCGAGTTCACCGCGATGCCAAACCATTTTGGGTTTTGCATCATCGGCAAGGCCGGCGATTGCTGCCGGCTCTACCGCGAGGACAATTAGCAGGAGGCCGGCTGCGCCGGCCAGGCTGCAGAGCGCGCCTTTCAATTTGCTGTGCCCGGCGCTCAATCGAAGCTTGCTTTGTGCTGTGCCAATGGGATCTGGGTGCGGACTTTTTGTGCCCGCTCAAGCTCGATTCTTGCCGAAACGATACCGGTGCCGTCCGATGCCTTGGCAATGACATGGCCCCAGGGATCGGCGACGAGGGAATGGCCATAAGTGTGGCGGATGTCCATTCCCTCCGCATGGGGTCCAGTTTGAGCTGCCGCACAAAAATAGGTCTGAGTTTCGATTGCGCGCGCGCGGCAGAGAACCTCCCAGTGGTCCTTGCCGGTTTGCATGGTAAATGCAGCCGGCAGGGCGATCATCTGAGCTCCTTTAGCACGAAGCGCTTGGAAGAGAGCCGGAAATCTGAGATCGTAACAGATCGCGCAGCCGACAGTCATGTCCTCGCAGCCATAGGTCACGACCGCGCTCCCGGGCGCAAAAGCGGCGCTCTCGTGATATTTCGTTCCATCGGGCGCTGTGATGTCGAACATATGGATTTTCCGGTAGCGCGCGATCTCCGTACCATTGCGATCGAATACCACAGTTGTATTATGCATGCGTTCGCCGCCCTCAAGCTTTTCAAGAATCGAGCCGGCGTGAATAAATATGCGGTGTTTGGCTGCGAGCTGCTGCATCGCGGAATAGGCCGCACCGTCCGGAAAGGATTCGGCCGCGGCCCATTTGGCCTTGCGATCGGCCCCGAGAAAATCAAAGCATTCCGGAAGGCAAATCCAATCCGGCCCGTCTTCGGCAACGGCACGCTCGATGAGACTGGTGGCCGAGGCGAGATTGGCGGCTTTGTCGCTGATCGAGTTCATCTGGATCAGGGAAAGCTTCATGAAACCCTCCCGCGGCGATTTCGCTTGCGTCTATCATAGTGGCGATTTTCGTCCACATCGATTTTCGAGCGCGACTCTGAGCCTGCAATCGCTGATGACAGTGAGACGATTTTGTCCTAAATTCATCGAATGGCAGCCGAACGCTGACACGAATGTCCGAATTGCAAAACGGCGACCTTATCCAATATTCGCCGAAATGTTTGGAGGCAGCTATGCGCAGACTACGTTCAACTTCAAAAATCGGAAGCTGTCCCTGCTGCTTTATAATCCCGCCCCACATGTTGCATCGTTTGGCAACGAGCGGCGATCCGGCGCTCGCCGAGACGGCGGGCCGTACTCTCAGGGAGACGCAAAGCTTGGTGGCATTCCGCGCCCAGCTCAGCACCGGGGCACCGTCGCCTGCGGCCGCCCGGCACAAAGGTCTGAGGCGCCAGGTTTTCGATTGCAAAGGCTCGAGCGACCTCCCGGGCAATCTTATCCGCTCGGAAAATGGTCCAGCGAGCCGGGACAAGGCAGTGAACGAAGCCTATGACAATGCGGGCACCACCTGGGAGTTCTACAGTAAAATTTTTGGCCGCGAGTCGGTGGACAATCATGGCAAGGCTCTTGTCTCTTCGGTCCACTACGGCCAAAAATACGACAACGCGTTCTGGGACACCCGGCAAATGGTTTATGGCGACGGCGACGGTGTCATTTTTCAGCGCTTCACCGCTGCTTTGGACGTGATCGCCCATGAGCTGACCCATGGGGTAACCCAATTTACGGCGCAACTCGCCTATCAGGATCAGCCGGGTGCTTTGAACGAGTCGATGTCCGATGTGTTCGGCTCGATGGTCAAGCAATGGGCGCTGGGACAAACGGTTGATCAGGCGGATTGGCTGATCGGCGCGGCCATCATGGCGCCTGGCTTCCAGGGCCGGGCGCTGCGCGATATGGCCAATCCCGGCACGGCCTATGACGATCCCCGCCTCGGCAAGGATCTACAGCCGGGGAATATGAAAGATTACGTCCAGTCCAGCTTCGACAATGGTGGCGTTCATATCAATTCCGGGATTCCGAACCGCGCCTTTGTCCTGGCGGCAAAAGCGATCGGCGGACACTCCTGGGAAATTGCCGGGAAGATCTGGTACCACACGTTGACCGAGCGGTTGACCGGAACTGCCGATTTCGCCAAATGCGCGGCGGAAACGGTGTCTGTTGCGCGCGATCTTTTTCCGGGCGATGCAAGCATCGCGGCCAAAGTTGCAAAGGCTTGGGCCGACGTTGGCGTCTTGGAGGAGGCTTCACCTGCGACGGCCTTGGCCAATGTGAGCGCAGCCTATGTGATCGCGCCTCGCATGATGGAGATTGCCGCGGCGGCAATGCCTGCAGCCAAGAAGAAAAAAGCTTCGCCCAAAAAAGCCGCGGCCAAATCCTCGCGTGCCGCATCGAAGAAAAAAGCCAAAAGCGCAGGGGGCCGATGAAGCTTATTGTCGAACGCTCGGGCGGTTTTGCCGGCATCGTCCGGCGCGGCGAGAAGGATTTGGCGGCGTTGCTGCCCGAGCAGCAGGCCGGCTTGCACAAGCTGCTGGAGGCCGGCGCCTCGCCAGACCCACCACAGAGCGGAGCCGACCGGTTTAGCTTCAGAATCGAAGTACAAGACGAACACGGTATTCGCAGCTTGACCCTTCCCGAGGGCTTGGTGCCTGCATGGCTTGCCGCCATCGCAACGGGATTATGACAGGCTTGCCGAATGGCCAGCCTGGAACGGCAAGTCAAGGCCGCGTCACCCGCCGCAAGGTGAGATTGATCCGTCCGCCGCCTGGCAGCAGATCGGAGGTGCCGGGATAGATTTTGTCCACGCCGTGGAAGATGAGCCGGGCCGGGCCGTCCATCACAACGACGTCTCCGGAGCGCAATTCGAGTTTTTTCGCGGGGTCAGCCCGGCGCGGGCCGCCATAACGAAAAGAGCAGCTGTCGCCAAGCGAGATCGACACCACGGGTGCTTCGAGCTCCGCCTCGTCTTTGTCCTGATGGAGCCCCATCCGCGCGCCGCAATCATAAAAATTGACAAGGCAAGCCTCCGGCAAATGCGGATACGAGGCTGCGGTGCGCCAAATAGTGAGTACGGACGCGGGGATCGAAGGCCAGGTCTCGCCGGTCACAGGGTGTGTAGCCTGATAACGGTACCCGCCGTCGCGATCCGAAACCCAGCCAAGCCTGCCGCAATTGGTCATTTTCACAGAGAAAGCCCGGCCGGTGCGCGGCATGCGGGGCAAGAACCAAGGCGCTAACGAGACGATTTCCGCGATCTCCGAGGCGAGCGCCCGTTGTGCGGCATCGTCAAGATAGCGCCGGAAAAAAGTGAGTCCCGGGGCCAGCGCACGGGCCGCGGTCCCGGCTGGCGCGAGCAACTCCTGCATGATCATACCCCTAGCGTGGATTCCGAAAGGCTACGCCACAAAGCGTTTGGGGTCGAGCAGTTCCCGGGTTGCAACCAATGAATTGGGTTTCAGCCGGTAGATAAGGGGAATCCCGGTCGCGAGTTCCAATTCGGGTATTGTCTCGGGAGTCAGCCCATCGAGAACCATTGCAAGTGCACGCAGCGAATTGCCATGACCGGCGACAATCACACGTTGATTATTGAGCACGGCGGGCAAAATCTTTTGGCAGTAATAGGGGAGGACGCGCGCAACCGTATCCTTCAAGCTTTCGCCGCCCGGTGGGCGGACATCATAAGACCGTCGCCAAAGGTCCACCTGCTCGTCGCCCCATCTCCTGATGGCCTCGTCCTTGTTGAGCCCGCAAAGCACGCCATAGTCGCGCTCGTTGAGGGCGCGATCACTCACGATTTCCATTCCTGGCGCGCCAAGCTCGGCGAGAACCAATTGCAAGGTGCGCCGCGCGCGAATGAGGTTGGAGCTAAAAGCGTGGTCGAAGAACAGACCATTGGCCTTCAGGCAGCGCCCGGCGGCGCGCGCTTCCTCGACCCCTATGTCGGTCAGGTTGGGATCTTTCCAACCAGTGAAAAGATTCTTGAGATTCCACTCGCTTTGGCCGTGTCGCAGGAGCACGAGAATGCGATTCATATTTTAACCTTGATTGGGCGTTCGCGCTGCATAGCTAGCGCATATGGAGATGGGATGAAATCTTTCAATCAACAAAACATGACATTACGGCCGTAGGCTGTTCATCGGCGTCTGCATGCTGCGCCGCAAGCTGTGTGATAATCCAGCGGCGATGAGAATTTTGCAACTCGTCCCCGGTTGAAGAGATATAGCGTTAATAAAAACACACGACAAAAAAATAAATCCGATCGTGGTTTCGCACCCTGCCCAATCCGCCGCTTTGCGCTCTGCCCTGCCCTACGCGCTTGCGGTTGCGCTCCGTGTCAATCGTACCAATATAATCAGAATACCAATACGCTTCATGTGCGCCGGGAGGACTTGCGTGAATCCCGGCGCTATCCAGCCCTTGCGATCGGAGGCTATGATTAAGCAAGTTCGGCCCTGCGCAAAACCAATGCAGCGCCTGCGGGCACAGCCTCCGGCGCGGCGCAGAAGCAAAAGCAATTTAGCAACCGTTAACGGATAGATAGCAATGACCAACGCCGATCCGATCGTCATCGCGAGCGCCGCGCGCACACCGATCGGCGGCTTTCAAGGCGCGTTTTTGGACATTTCCGCTCCGGCCCTTGGCGCTGTGGCGGCAAGGGCGGCGCTCGCCCGTTCGGGGATCTCTCCAAGTGAAATCGGCGAAGTGATTTTTGGCTGCGTCTTGCCCGCGGGGCTTGGGCAGGCGCCCGCGCGGCAGGCGGCGCTTGCCGCAGGCCTGCCTCCTTCTGTGCCCTGCGCCACGATGAACAAGATGTGCGGTTCCGGCATGAAGGCCATCATGCTGGCGCATGACATTCTCTGTGCTGGAAGCGCGAGGATTGCGCTTGCGGGCGGCATGGAGAGCATGTCCAACGCGCCCTATTTGCTCGATCGCGCGCGCTCCGGCTATCGCATGGGGCATGGAAAAATCCTCGATCATATGTTTTGCGACGGGCTGGAGGATGCCTATGATCAACATTTGCCCATGGGCGCCTTCGCCGAAGACTGTGCGCAAAGCTTTCAGTTTACCCGGGCAGCTCAGGATGAATTTGCCATCGCTTCGCTGGAGCGGGCGCAGCGCGCAATCGCCGATAGCAGCTTTACGAAGGAGATTGAGCCTGTAACAACGAACGGCAAGTCCGGGCCCAAAACCGTCCTGCACGACGAACAGCCCCAAAAAGCCAAGCGCGAAAAGATCTCTCAACTGAAACCTGTGTTCCGGCAGGACGGCACCGTGACGGCGGCCAATTCGAGCTCGCTTTCGGATGGCGCTGCGGCGCTCGTCCTCATGCCGCGCTCCGAGGCGGAACGGCGCGGCGTCGCGCCTCTGGCGGAGATCCGCGCCCACGCTACTCACGCGCAGGCGCCAAGCGACTTTCCGACAGCACCGATCGGCGCTTTGCGCAAGCTGATGGAGAAAACGGGCTGGTCTCTTGCCGATGTCGGCCTCTTCGAGATCAATGAAGCCTTCGCGGTCGTGACCATGGCGGCGATGCAGGAGCTTTCTTTGCCGCATGAAAAAGTTAATGTGCATGGCGGCGCCTGCGCGCTCGGTCATCCGATCGGCGCGTCTGGCGCCCGAATTGTCGTGACCTTGCTGGCGGCGATGCAAAAATATGGCCTTAAACGCGGCGCCGCGGCGATTTGCATCGGCGGCGGCGAGGCAACGGCTTTGGCCTTGGAAGCACCAAAATATTGACACGCGGCGGAAACGCGGCGCTTGATTCATTCCTATTCACACCAGCCTCTCTTCCTGCCAGCAAAGAGGGAACGCATGAGCGAAGAAGACCGTTTTGCGACGAAGCCGCCTCCTCATTTGCCGCAGGGGCAAAGACAGGAACAGGGTGATCCGCCGGCGGGCCGCCCCGTGCGCCCCGAACACACCGCGCTGAACCGCTTTTTGGGCGGCTCGCCCGGAGCCGTATTCCTGCGCCTGCTTTTTGTGTCGCTGATCGCCGGCGCATTCTTCATGTGGCTCGACATAAAGCCAGAGGACATTTTTCGCGGAATCTTGGAAATCGTCGACCACGTGCGGCGCCTCGGCTTTGCCGCCATTCGCGAAGTCGTGAATTATATTTTTGCCGGCGCTGTGATCGTCGTACCCATATGGCTGGTCCTGCGGCTCATGAATATGCGCAATGGCCGCTGAACCGGGTGCCTTGCCCGATACTAAGCCCGCTGCGAATCCGCCGCGAGTGAGTCACGCGAGAGTCGCGCGGCTTGCTCTGCCCATGACGCTCGCGAATTTATCGACGCCGCTCCTCGGCATTGCCGATGCGGCGATCATCGGCAGGCTCGGGCAAGCACATCTCCTTGCTGCGATCGCCGCCGCCGCGATGATTTTCAATTTTTTGTTTTGGAGTTTTGGCTTCCTGCGCTTGGGAACGGCGGGCCTCGTCGCGCAGTCGCTTGGAGCGGGTGATGGCCCCGAAGAGCGCGCGGCCTTGCTTCGGGCACTTATGGTGGCTTTTGGAATTGGCGCCTTGATGATTCTTCTTCGGGCGCCGATGGGCCTTCTGTGCATTGGCGCTCTTGGCGCCTCGCCCGAAGTCAGCGGCGCTGCACGGATTTATTTCGACATAAGAATTTGGTCGGCACCCTTCGCCCTTGCAAACTACGCTTTCGCCGGCGCGTTGGTCGGGCGCGGGCGCACCGATATTGCGCTTGCGCTCCAAATCCTCATGAATTGCGGCAACATCGGTCTCAACTACTATTTCGTCTATGGCCTGTCGCTCGGCGTGCAGGGCTCGGCTGCGGGCACGCTTGTTGCCGAGATATTGGCGGCGCTCGCCGGATGGTGCATCCTCTCGCGCATTTACAAAAATCTTTTTTCGATTGACCGAATCCTAATTTTCGACCGCGCAAAAATTGCGCGGATGTTTTCGATCAACCGCGACATCTTTGTGCGCAATACCGCGCTTCTTTGCGCCTTCATGTTCTTCTATGCTCAGGGAGCGCGCGGCGGCGATGTGATTATTGCCGCCAACGCGGTGTTGCACAATCTTATTCTCCTCGGTACCTTTTTCCTCGAAGGCATTACGACCGCCGCCGAACAATTATGCGGGCAGGCATATGGCGCGCGGGACGCCAAAAGTTTTCGCAAGGCTGTTCGTTTGACATTCCTGTGGTGCTTTGTTTTTGCCGCTGGCTTTACGCTCGTGGCACTTCTTCTTGGCGGTATTTTTATCGACTTTCTCACCACCAACGGCGAAGTGCGGGCCTATGCGCATGACTATCTCGCCTTTGCAGCTGTGATGCCTCTTGCCGGGGTGCTTGCCTTTGAGTTTGATGGCGTATTTATCGGCGCCATTTGGACGCGCGACATGCGCAATGTGATGGTCATTTCGCTTGGCATTTATTTGGCAAGCTTCTATTTGCTGAGGACATTTGGCAATGGCGGGCTTTGGGTTTCCCTGACTGTCTTTTATCTTTCGCGCGGCCTCAGCCAGCTTTGGCGCTATAAAAAATTGTCCGCCGAAAGCTTTCCGCTTGCCCAATCCGCTGCCGCCACACCAATTGCGTCCGTGAGCCGCGGATAGGATTTTTGCGCAAGCAGACGCAGGAGGCCGCGCTTGATTTCTTCGGGAAGACCAAGGCCCTTATATATGAGGGATGTGTAGAGCTGGAGGAGCGTAGCCCCCGCCTCGATTTTGGCAAGCGCGCTTTCGGCGCTGTCGATCCCGCCAACGCCGATTAGTGGAAACTGATTTTCTGCACGCAGATAGGCTGCCGCCAGCATTTGCGTAGAGCGCCCAAACAGGGGGCGCCCGGAAAGCCCGCCCTCCTCGCCTTTCGCGGGATCGTTGAGCGCTGCCGGACGGGAGGTTGTTGTGTTGGAGACAATCAACCCGTCGATTTTTCGCGCTCTCGCGCAAGCGATAATGGCATCGAGCTCGGAGCGGGAGAGATCTGGGGCAATTTTTAAAAGCACAGGCTTGCGGCCAAATTTTTGGGCCTGCGCGTCGCGCGCATCGAGAACTCGCGCAAGAAGATCGTCAAGCATAATCGGCTTCTGCAGCTCGCGCAGCCCCGGCGTATTCGGCGAGGACACATTGATCGCATAATAGTCCGCAACGTCGGCGAATTCCTTAATCCCGCGAACGTAATCTTCTACCCGGTCCGACGAATCCTTGTTCGCCCCGATATTCACCCCGGCGATGCCCGCCCTTTGCAGGCAACTGGCGAGACGTTCGTGAACCGCCGCAAATCCGTCGCCGCTAAAACCCAGACGGTTGATCACCGCATAGTCGCGCGTGAGACGCAAGAGACGCGGGCGCGGATTGCCAGGCTGGGGGCGCGGCGTGACCGTGCCAACCTCGGTAAAGCCAAAACCGAGGCGCAAGACGGGATCTACGATTTTCGCATTTTTGTCGAAGCCTGCCGCAAGCCCGAGCGGATTTGGAAAATCGAACCCGATTGCGCGGACGGCGAGCCTTGGATCATCAACACTTCGATGGGCAAGAGGAATCGTTCTCAGCGCAAAGATCGCCCATTCATGCGCCCGTTCTGGGTCAAGCCTGAATAGGAGTGGACGGGCGAGAGCGCCCAAAAGTCCCGCGTAATTCACTTTGGCTGTACGCTCATTTTGTCCAAGCGCGTGATCTCTATCGTACGCAACGAGCGGTTATTCCAAAAACCCAAAATCATGCCGGCCGTCTGGAAGAAGGTGGAGAGGTTTTGCAAAAACCACCGCATCGAGCGGTAAGGTTCCGTAGAGATGCGGGAACAGCGCGCCGCCCCGCGAAAACTCAAATCTGAGCGCTCCGCCCAGCCGGTTTTTATCCGCCGCAATGAGAAGCAGACCGTCTTGGCCGGCAAAGTATTTTTGGGCGGTTTCACGTATTTGCTCTTTGGTCGAGAAGTGGAGAAAGCCGTCGGCAAGATCGGCCTCCGTCCCAACAAAGAAGCCAGCCTCTTCTGCATCACGCCACAGAGATGCGGGCAATATTTTGTAGACCAATTCCATAGACAAATCCTGCTGGTTGCTCTGCGATCGCGGTGCGCGCCACGCGTGGCACAGGCCAGCGCAAGGCGCTTCAATATACCTGTTTTTGGTGCAGACTTACACCGCTCATACTCAAGGAGGTATGCAGGTTTGTAAGATTTTTGCCCGGTTCCGGACAAAAATGTTTCACGTGAAGCAGTTTTGGAATTATTCTAAAAATTATCTTTAACTGAACAGATGCTCCAGCAATCCCTCCTTAAGTCAAAAGAGAGTGCGGTTGGTATCCCAAAACTCAGGTCACGAGCATAGCGTTGACCCGGCTCGCAGCAGATTGACTTGCACGATTGAGTGGGCTCCGCAACAGGGCCTTTTGATGCTCCCATTGGCTAGCTACATCAGACGCGACGAGAAATTCCACCTCGCCGCCAGCAAAGAGGGCTATGGGTATTCCATCCTGGTAAAGCAGGCGGTTGCCGGTGAGCGCCGGCAGCTTCGCGCCCGGTGTCAAAATGCCGATGAGGTTCAGCGGGTCGGCGCCCGAGAGCGAAATTGTTTCGCCTGTCGGCGGCGCGCGCCGGACCTCGCGCAATTTGCCTGCCGCTTCTGGCAGAGCGAATTGCTCGCCGGCAAATCCCGCAACAAATCGGCCGCCGCGAATTTCTCCGCGCGCCTCGAGCCTTCGATAGATATGCAGCAAGTCTCGCCATGGGGGCAGCCAAGCGGCTTCTCGCTCGAGCAGCCGCCGGAAGACGACACCGTAACGCAACAGCAGGGTGCGGGCCACATGCTCGGTGGCTTCCGCTTTCTGTTGCGGCAAAGCAACGATGCCAAAATTCCGGCGGGCGAGCGCCCACCGTCCCGCATGTTCCATGCCCGCTGCGTGCGGCTGGCGGCGGCGAGCGGCAGCCGCCGTCTTGCGCTGCGATGGCAGGAGCAGCGCGCGCAGCCCGGCAAAACTATCGGAGGTAACGCGGCCAATCGCCACAAGCTCGGCTATCGCTTCTTCGGTTTGCGACCGCAAGAGGCCCGTGCCTTCTCTGAGCTCGTCAAAAAAAGATGCGCCATGCGCGCGCAAATATTCCGCGATCGCCTGCGCGTTTGGCCCCCGCTCGGCCGCATCTCGCGACGGTGCCAACAAAGACCAGTGTTGCGCATGACGGCGGGAAAGGAGCGCAATCGGCGTCGTGCGCAGCGGCGACGGGGCCGAAACGAGGTCAATTGCATTCGGCCGTTCGTTGCGCGGCTTTATGCGCGCCCAGGTGATGTGTCCGGCATAACACTGCTCATCGAGCCAAGCGGGTTCGTAATTGGTAAGACGAGTGGGGAGAATTTCGGTTTCCCAGGCCCCGGCCTGGGCTTCAAATCCTTCGAGCTGGTCCACAATGCTTGTCACCGCATCCCTCCCTTCCATTTGCGTGCCGGGCGCGGCGCGCTGCCAGGAGATGAGGAAACGCAAAAAATCCCGCGCGGAGACAGGCTCGATTGCGGCGCGCAGGCGCTTGACCGTACGCTCATGGATTCGCGCAAGCAGGCGGCGCTCGCACCATTCTTCCGCGCTGGCCCCGGGCGAAAACCGCCCGCGCATAACAAAGCCTTCCGTTTCCAGTGCTGTGAGTGCGGCTTGCACCGCACCCTTCTCGATGCCGAGCGGAGTGGCGAGCGCATCCACCGTAACCGGGCCTTGACCTTCGAGACGCCCGCGCAAAATTGCGATGAGGGCGGTCTCATCCGTCCAAGTCTTTTCGTCTTGCCCAACGGTTGCTGCATTCCCAGCTTCCAGGGTTGCATCCGGCCATAGCGACTTGAAGAGCGGCACCCGCTCGGCCGCGATCCAAAGGGCTCCGCAGGGAATTTGCAAGCGCGCTACGCGGTTCTCCCGTGCTAGTCCTTCGAGCCAGCCGGTCCAATTCACCCCGTTTCGTGCTTCCTCTTCGGTCAGAAAACTGAGCCACAAAAGCGCATCATGCAATTCATCGGCATTTGCTGCATCGGGCCACGCTTCCTCGCGAACGCGGGCAATGGCGTCGGGATCGAGCCGGCCAAGATCCGCCGCCGCCCCGGGCGAAAGCCAGCGCCGCGCCATGACGGCCTGCGCCCGGCGTTCTTCAAGCGGCGCATCGTCGAGAAATGCGTAAGGCCGCGCCGACAGCACTTCGAGCGCGAGCGGCGAAGGCTCTGTAAGATCGCGGGCAGTCACGCGAATGGTCTCCGATTCGAGGCCTTTGAGCAGCCTCTCGAGACCCGCAATATCCATCGCCTCATAAAGGCAATCGCCAATGGTTTGGCGTACCAAGGGATGGTCTGGAATTTCACGCTCGCCAACAACGTTTTCGGCGCAGGCGAGCTGATCGGGGAAAACCGCGCCGACCAGATCCTCCGCGTCCATCCGCGCGAGATAGGCCGGAACCTTTCTGCCGCCGCGAAACCGCGGCAACGCCAGAGCGATGCCTGCAACCCAGCGCCATCGTGTCATAAACATCGGCGCGTCGAGCAGCGCCTGGGTCAATATGGACCGCACCGTCGCAGAATTCAGATAGCGTTGCACCTCGGTTAGTTCAAAACTATGCGCCTCGGTCAGCGAGAGCAAAATATTGTCGTCGGTCGCAGCCGCTTGCAGCTCGAAATTGAATTTCCGGCAAAAACGCTTGCGAAGCGCGAGCCCCCATGCGCGGTTAATCCTCACGCCGTAAGGCGAATGGATGACGAGCTGCATGCCGCCTGATTCATCGAAGAACCGCTCGAAGACGAGCGTGTCTTGCGTCGGCAGAGAGCCAAGCGCCGCCTTGCCCGCAGCGAGATAGGCGAGGAGTTCTTGTGCTGCAAGCTCAGAAAGGCCGGCTTCGCCCGAAAGCCAATTTAGGGCACTTTTGCCGGTCGAATCCAGCTGTAGCCGCTCCGCGACCTCCGCCCGCAAACGTGAAACTGAGTACGACAGTTCATTGGTGCGTCCCGGCGCTTCGCCAAGCCAAAAAGGAATGGTCGGCGGCATTCCATGCGCGTCCGCCACCCGGACCGTGCCGCGCTCAACGCGCAAAATGCAATAGGATTGGTTGCCGAGTTGAAAAATATCCCCCTTCATGCTTTCGACCGCAAAATCTTCATGCACGCTGCCGATGAATTGATTTTCCGGCTCAAGTACCACGCGGTAGTCGGCGTTTTCGGGGATCGCGCCGCCCGATGTCACCGCGGTCAAGCGTGTGCCTCGCCGCCCGCGCAACATGCGATTAACCGCATCATGGTGGATGAGAGCGCCGCGCCGGCCGCGGCGCGTGCTAAAGCCTTCCGCGAGCATCGCCACCACTTCGGCAAAATCATCGTGCGTCAAATTGCGATAGGGCCAAGCGCGGCGCACCAAGTCGAACAGTTCGCTTTCGCGCCATTCCTTTGCCGTAACTTCCGCCGCGATCTGCTGCGCGAGGACATCGAGCGGCTGTTCGGGGATCGCTACGAGATCAAGCTCGCCGCGGCGGACGCTGTCCAGCAGCGCCGCGCATTCCGCAAGGTCGTCGCGCGAAAGAGGAAACACCCTGCCCTTCGGCGTGCCATTGACCGCATGTCCCGATCGCCCGACGCGTTGCAGGAACGCGGCAATGGAACGCGGCGAGCCAAGCTGGCAAACCAAATCGACATCGCCGATGTCGATGCCAAGTTCGAGCGAGGCGGTCGCAACAAGCGCTTTGAGTTTTCCGTGTTTTAGGCGCTGTTCGGCGTCGAGCCGCTGCTCCTTAGCGAGGCTCCCATGATGGGCGGTCACCTGGCTCGTGCCCAGGCGCTCGCTAAGGGCGCGCGCGGCCCGCTCGGCCATTCGGCGGGTATTCACAAAAATCAAAGTGCTGCGATGGTCCTCGACGAGCTCAGTCAGCCGGTCATAGACCTGCTCCCAGACTTCGCCGGACATCACGGATTCGAGCGGTGAGGGCGGCAATTCGATTGCGAGGTCGCGCGCGCGGCGATGGCCCGTGTCGATGATTTTGCACGCGGCGCTTCGAGCCCCAACCAAAAAATGGGCGATATCTTCGATTGGTTTTGCTGTCGCCGACAAACCGGCGCGCGTGAGGTTCGGGCCGCAAAGTGCCGCCAAACGTTCAAGGGAGAGCGCCAAATGCGCCCCGCGCTTATTTGGCGCAAGCGCGTGGATTTCGTCGACGATCACCGTTCTTGCCTTCGCCAGCATATCGCGGCCCGAAACCGACGTGAGCAATATGTAGAGCGACTCCGGCGTGGTGACGAGGATATGGGGCGGGCGGCGGCGCATCGCGCTGCGTTCGCTCTGCGGCGTATCGCCCGTGCGCACCAAGGTGCGGATTTCGACACCGGGCAGATTTAGACGCCGCAACTCTTCGCTTATGCCTTTGAGCGGCGCGGCAAGATTTTTCTCGATATCGTTCGACAAAGCTTTGAGGGGCGAAACATAGACGATCTGGGTTTCGTCTTTTAGCTCGCCTTCAAGCCCTTGGCGCACGAGCGAATCGATTGCGGCGAGAAAAGCCGCGAGCGTCTTGCCCGAGCCCGTCGGCGCGGCGAGCAAGACATGCTCGCCTGCCTGGATGGCGGGCCATGCTTCGGCCTGGGCCGGGGTAGGCGCGCTGAACTGACGGAAAAACCAGGCTTCAACCGCCGGATGGAATATGGAAGCTTCGCTCACGAGACAACGCCCGAGTCGCACAGGGGAACGCCATAATAGCGCAGCCCGCCGTGGAGCCAAATGGTGGACAGCCGCCCGTAACGGAACGGACACAGACGGCTTGTGAGGCTGTTACTCCGGCGCGATGAGTTCCAACGCCGGAAAATAGGTTCTATACCTTCGGCTGTCGCGTGTCAGCAGCGGGATACCCGTCACTGTGGCGTGAGCGCCGATAAAGAAATCTGGAAGCACGCCCGTTCGCGTTCCGCCGGATTCCCGGTACTGCACGAATACCTTTCCGGCGAGGAAGAGCGCCGCGCGTGGCGGGGCCGCAATCGCAATCGCGGCATCTTCAAGCATCGCCTCAAGATCCTCGATCCGGCCATAGCGAACCGAGAGTTCGGCGTAGACGATGTCGTTGATATAAAGCGGTCCCTTGAGCGCTGCCTCTTCCAGCCTGGCGATCGACCATTCCCCCCAATCCGGGTCATCCGTTACCAGATCGAGAAGAACATTCGTATCGACCAGCGTCACGTCAGCTGTCGCCGCGCGTCAACGCCATAATGGCGGCAGTCGTAAGCCCCTTGCCAGCGTGACCGCGCAGGCGCGCGAAACGGCTCGGCCGCTGCCGCCCATCGACCTTGACAAGGATGATGCGGCCATCTGCTCCCCGCTTGAAATCAACCTTGCTGCCGGGTTTAATTTCAAGAAGATCGCGGACCGGTTTAGGGATCGTGACTTGTCCCTTGCGCGTGACCGTCGCAGCCATTTGATTCCTGTAATGCAATTTTTAATTTGGTATTACTTTACCACTGGAAAGGCTAGAAGTCAGTACCAAAGTATCGACAAGGTCGGCAAAAAACGCAGGTTGCGGCTGAAGGCAAGATTCACCGCCGATGGCGGTAATCGGACTTGGGCTGGTGATTTAAGTGCGTTCGATGAGGGAGGGAAGCAATCATGGCGAAGGCGCGACGCGCGTTTTTCGCATTGTTACAGCGGCGATCTGCGCTGGCACTATTGGGCGCGTGCATGCTTTGCTTGGGTCGGGGTCGTTCGACACGGCGCTGGCACGGGCGGCTCACGGAGATAACGTGAGCGCCAGACCGGCTGGCAGAGTGCTGTTTTTCCCGTGATCGGCATGATAGGCTTTGTGCTCGGCGCGGTTTTGGTTGCCGCCGTTTCCGGCCTGACCTAAACCCCTGACGCGGGCGGGAGGCGCGCAAGCGACGCGGCCGCGCCTTGCCGAAGCGGCGCTCGCCCGTTGTCACAAAGCTGTCACGCACACACTCCGAAACCGCCTTTGCTCAAGGTTGAGGTCTTTTTTGGCCCATGCGCGCAACGCTAAGGACCCGTTGCGCGTTTATCCCGCAGGGCGGCGGGAGCTCTGCTTCTTTCCAGGGAGGAAAAAATGGGTCTTTTGGATGGAATGTTAGGTGGTGTCATCGGCGCGGAGGCTCTGTCTCTCGTCAACGGCTACATCGAGAAGCATGGCGGAATCCAGGGCGTCGTCGCGGAGTTCGAGAAGACGGGCCTTGGCCAGCATGCCAAGTCGTGGGTGGGTACAGGCCCCAATCTTCCCATCACCGCTGACCAGATCCAGCAGGCTTTAGGCTCGCAGACGGTCAAGGATCTTGGGGCTAAATTTGGTATCCCCGTCGACAAGGTCTCGGAAATGCTGGCTAAATATCTGCCCACTGCGATCGACAAGTCGACGCCGGACGGGAAGCTGCCGAGCTGACGCTGTTTGCGGCTAATGCCCTGTTTGGTCACAGCGTGAAGGGGCGGGGCGCGTCCCCGCCGCGAGTCGGTGTCGCTGCACGGACAGCCTTAGCATCGCCTGGCGGTAACGCTCGCGACCGGAATGACCGCGAGACCACCCTATCAAAATCCGGACATCGTGAAATAGGAGAGTGCTATGAGCATTTTCGATTCGATCATGTCAAAGGTCTTGGGCAGAACGGCTCCCATCCCAGTTACTCCTGCTCAAGCTGCACCTCCTGCGCCGACCGGCGGAGTGGCAAGCGCAACGACTACGGCCCAAGTTGCTACTTCTTCTCCGTCGACATCGCCGGGACCGCAGGTAGATGTTGCCGCAGTGCTCGATGAACTAAAAAATAAAAATAAGGCTCTGCAAAAATTAAATTGGCGGCAGTCTATCGTCGATCTGATGACGCTCCTGTCGCTCGACAGCAGTCTTGCTGCGCGTAAGGAACTCGCGAAGGAACTGCACTATGATGGCGATATGAACGACTCTTACTCTATGAACATTTGGCTTCACAAACAAATCATGAAGAACCTTGCAGCGAATGGCGGCAAACTGCCGGATGATTTGAAACACTTGATTTAGCGTTTCGAGCGCGAGTGAAAGCGCACTGCCTGCGAGCCCAAAAAAGAGGTCGCGCGTGAAACTGTCTGTTGTCGCGTTGGTTTTCTTCGTTGCAATCCCGGTTTCTGCAAAAGCGGAAAGCTTGAGTTGCGTCAGCACGACTTTCAATCTGGTTTCACCCAATGATAAGGTCTGTGTCACGCATTTTGAAGACCCGAATGTCCCGGGCGTGACGTGCTACATCTCGCAGGCACGAAAGGGCGGATGGGGCCAGACGCTAGGTCTCAATGAAGATCCATCGCATTTCGCTGTTTCTTGCCGGCAAACGGGCCCCATAACTGTCGACATTTCCAAATTGGTGGAGAATGAAGAGGTGTTTGGGGTGAAGACGAGTATCTTTTTCAAAAGGACGCGCATTTACAGGCTCATCGACAAGGAGCACACCACGCTGATCTACCTCGCCATAAGCTCGAAGGTCGTCAGCGGATCTCCAGCCAACGCCATCAGCATCGTGCCGATTAGGCCCTGGGGACCGTAAGCAACGCACCGCGGGACAGCTATTTTTGGCTCGATGAGCGGCAATTCGCCGCGATTCAGCGCGGCCATTCGAACATGATTCCGGTCAGGGGATTGGCGGCAAACATCGCTGTATTGTTTTTGCGGACGCATCGAGTTCGAAAAGCCTGCAACTATTTGAGATCATTGAAAAGAACAACGGTCAAAGAGCGGGGTTGCGGGCGGCCGGCAGGGACGGCATCGATAAATCGCTTGTCCCTATTCGCAGGCTTTGCGGCGATCCAGGGACCGGATAGATGAACAAGGATCGCTACCGGCGAGCGCCAGGTCAAGAAATTAGAATTGGACATTATGTGACGGTTCGGTTACGGCTCACAAGTTCGTGAGGCGCTGCCTTGCTTACGCTGGTCGAGACCGCGGAAGATGTCGATAAGATTGCGCATTTCGCTGCCGGTATGGATTTGTTTTTGACGGAGTTGAACAATCGCCGCCATTGCACCCCAAACACAGCGTGGTTGGGGACAAATAATCCAAATTATGCATCGAAGCCATCGAATGGATAATGTGATCGTTGGAACGCATCGTCAATACAGATTGCCGCAGCTTTATCGAGAGGCTCTTCACCCAGCACCCGCCGGTTCGCCCAAAAGGTTCCGTGTCCGGGGCACAAACATCCCAGGATGCTGATCAGAGCCGCCACCGCAAATCGTGCTTCACTAACCGCACAGGAGGTTACATCATGATCAATGACAGTTTCGCGACAGCGAACAAAATTTGCAACCGCAAGAGCGCATCGCGCAGGCGCGACTTAGATCGCCTGGCATGGATAGCAATCGCTATTTTGGCATTTGCAGGCTGTCTGAATTTCGCAAGCACAGACCGTGCTCGGGCCCAGGAAGCTCAGACCATAAGTTGCGAAAGAAAATGTACAAATGTAAAAAACAAATGCCATAACGAAGGGGGCACAGACGAAATGTGCGACTATGATTATAAGGTGTGTAAAAAGGATTGCAGCTAGTAAAAATGATCGCATAGTCGGCGCTCTGATGTGATCCGATCTCATCGTAAGGAATGGGGCCGGACGTGTTTTGACACGACATGACGGCAACCGGGATTTACCGGTGTCGATCAGCGAGCGGGCCGCTTGAGGAATCTCGGCGGCCGACTCGGCGCTCGTATCGGCCAGGGCAAAGGACTTCGCCTTGCCTTTCCGGCGTGTCTACAAGCCGCTGTCCGGCATGGCCTTTGAAATGGCCCTGCGCCAAAGGAAGGTCGCGGCGTAGCCGCGCCCGCGGTTAACCATCGAATTGCCTCGGCTGCGGCTGGTGTCAGGTGAGCTGCTTCATAATCGAGATCTCATGCGATATCGCCGCGTCAGGCATCTATTCCACCATTCGCATGAGTTCTTCACTCCCATAGTCAAAAATCCCTTTCTGGTCAGGGCGCAATGGGCGGGGGCTCGCGCTGTTTGTCGATTTGTGCTTTGTTATTTCGGGTTTTGTGGTTGCCTACATCTACCATAATCGGATGAATTCTGTTGCCGACTATGTTACATTTCTTCAGCGTCGGCTGGACTGCCTTGTCCGCATATCATTCCAAAAGTGGAGCATGGTCGGGCTACCGGTCCGGACAGTTCTTCCGCCCCGGCAGCCGGCGTGCTACGTAGCTTCGCGCGCGGCGCAATCCCGCCATTCCTTTCTCTCCGCCCTGACACACCATGCAAACGCGCATCGACCGCCGATTCGAAGAGCTGTCACGGCAAGGCCGCGCGGCTCTCGTAACTTTCGTAATGGCAGGCGACCCTGAACCTGCCGCTTGCCTTGCCATTTTGCAAGCGCTTACGGCCGCCGGCGCCGACGTCATCGAACTTGGCATGCCGTTCACGGACCCGATGGCGGATGGGCCCGCTATTCAGGCGGCGGGGCTGCGCGCGCTCAAGGCCGGAACAACACTTTCCACGACTTTCGACATCGTCGCCGGCTTCCGGAAAAGCGACGACGCGACACCAATCGTGCTCATGGGCTATTACAATCCAATCTATATCTATGGGGTCGACGCTTTCCTGCGCGACGCAAAAGCTGCCGGGGTGGATGGCTTGATTGCCGTCGACTTGCCGCCCGAAGAGGATGGGGAGCTCTGTCTGCCCGCGCTCGCGGCGGGAATGAATTTTATCCGCCTCGCGACGCCAACGACAGACGATGCAAGGCTTCCGGCCGTCCTCGCCAATACGTCGGGATTTGTCTATTATGTCTCAATTACAGGAATTACGGGAGCCGCGGCTCCGGAAGTTGCCAAAGTCGCCTCGGCGGTTGCGCGCATAAAGCAGCATACAAAATTGCCGGTGGTCGTTGGCTTCGGCGTGAAGTATTCTGCAGCCGCGAAGGCGATCGCAGCGCACGCAGACGGTGTCGTGATCGGCTCGGCCCTCGTCGAAACTCTGCGGGCCTCACTTGACGAAAGGGGCAAGCCAACGGAAAAAAGTGTGAAAGCCGTCGTGGATTTGGTCGCCGGCATCGCGCAGGGGGTGCGGTCGGCCGCGCCCGCTCCTGTCTGAATTCTCAAGCAGCAAGGTTAAGACAGGATCATCGATGAACTGGATTTCCAATGTTGTGCCGCCCAGGGTTAGGTCCTTGCTCCGGCGCGATACCCCACAAAACCTCTGGGTCAAATGCCCGGATAGCGGCGAACTCGTCTTTCACAAGGACCTCGAAGCCAATCACTTTGTTGTGCCAGGCTCAGGCTATCACATGCGCATGCCGCTCAAGGCGCGGCTCGACAATCTTTTCGACGATGCAATCTATGACGAGATTACCACACCGGAAGTGCCTTTGGACCCGCTTAAGTTTCGTGATGTGAAACGCTACACCGACAGGCTGAAGGAGTATCGCCAGAAAACATCCGCGTCCGACTCGGTGCGTCTTGCCAACGGAAAATTGCAGGGTATGGAAATTGTCGCGGCGGTACAGGACTTTGAGTTTCTTGCCGGCTCGCTTGGTCTGGCAGCGGGCGAAGCAATTGTAACGGGGATGATGACCGCGGTCGAGCGCCGCACACCCTTTATCATCTTCACGGCCTCGGGCGGCGCGCGGATGCAAGAGGGTATCTTCTCGCTGATGCAAATGCCGCGCACGACGATTGCTGTACAATGTCTGCGCGAGGCCAAGGTTCCTTATATCGTCGTCTTGACCAATCCGACAACGGGCGGCGTTACGGCTTCATATGCTATGCTCGGGGACATCCATATCGCCGAACCTGGAGCGGTTATTGGTTTTGCCGGTGCCCGGGTGATCGAGCAGACGATCCGCGAGCGTCTGCCGGTCGGGTTTCAGCGTGCCGAATATCTCGAAGCCCATGGCATGATAGACATGGTGGTCAACAGGCACGATTTGCGGGCAACCTTGGCCCGGCTATGTGCCCTGCTGACGCGAACCCCGCAGAACGCGCCAGCCGCCGCCTAACGGCTGCAAACAAAGACCGTCATGGATTCGCTCGACAGTCTTCTCGCCCGCCTATTCACTCTGCATCGCAATAAGATCGAATTGTCGCTTGGCCGGATCTACCGGCTGCTCGCGGCGCTCGGGTCGCCGGAAACGCGCGTTCCGCCGGTTATCCACGTCGCGGGAACTAATGGCAAGGGTTCGACCATCGCTTTCATGCGTGCTATTCTCGAAGCAGCGGGAAAGCGCGTTCATGTGTACACCTCACCGCATCTCGTGCGGTTTCACGAACGCATCCGGCTTGGGGCGAAGGGCGGCGGCCGTCTTGTCGAGGACGATGTTTTGTTTGCCGCCTTGAAGGACTGCGAAGTAGCCAATTGCGGGCAGCCGATCACCTTCTTTGAAGTGACCACCGCGGCGGCATTCAAGCTGTTCAACGAACATCCGGCCGATTATGTGCTTTTGGAGACCGGCCTTGGCGGAAGGTTCGATGCCACCAATGTCGTTGCCAGGCCTCAGGCTACGGTTATCACACCAGTCTCGATCGATCACCCGGAATTTCTCGGCCCTACCATCGATAAGATCGCTTATGAAAAGGCCGGTATCTTAAAATCAGGCTCTCCCGCGATCTTTAGCGTCCAGCAAGATCAGGTCATAGCGGTATTGGAGCGCCAGGCGAACCGGGTCGGTGCGCCTTTTCATCTCGCGGCACGGGATTATGACTGCCGGGAAGAACATGGCCGCCTCGTATACGAGGATAAGCGTGGTCTGCTCGATCTGCCGCTGCCGCGACTCATCGGCCACCATCAGCACCAAAATGCCGCGGCCGCGATCGCGACGCTGCGGACGGTTGAGCCAGCTCTCTCGTCCATGTCGTTCGAGGAGGGAATGGTGCGGACCGAATGGCCAGCCCGCTTGCAAAATCTCAATGCTGGCCGCGTGACTTCGCTTGCCCCGGCGGGCGCAGAGATCTGGCTTGACGGGGGACACAATGCAGATGCCGGGCGCGCAATTGCGCAAGCGATGGCGGAATTCGAGGAAAGAAAGCCAAGGCCGCTCGTCGTCGTCTGTGGCTTCCTTGCATCCAAAGATACGGGTGGATTTCTTGAGCCCTTCAATGGCCTTGCTCAGGAAGTTCTCGCCGTTCCCGTGAACGCAGACCAATATGCCAAGCCCGCCGCCGATGTTGCTACCGCCGCAAATGCCAAAGGATTTCCTGCGGCTGTCTGTGACAGCGTCAAATCGGCCCTGTTGTTCCTCGCCGCGCGCGACTGGCAATTGCCGCCGCGCATCCTCATCACGGGAAGCCTTTATCTTGCAGGCGAAGTTTTGGCGCTCAACGGCACGCCGCCCGATTAGGCAAATTGGCTTGAACACTATCCGTCAGCGGCGGCCTTTACCTTGCGGCGGTAGGCGTGAAGGATCCACTCCGTATAGCCATTCGGCTGACCGCGGCCGCGAAAAATGAGATCGGCCGCCGCCTGAAATGCGTAGCCGTCAAAATCCGGCGCCATCGGCTTATAGAGCGGATCGGTCGCATTTTGCCGGTCCACGACTTTTGCCATGCGCCGCAATGTTTCCAAAACATGTTCCCGCGTGACAACCCCCTCGTGCAGCCAATTGGCGATATGCTGGCTTGAGATTCGCAAGGTGGCGCGATCCTCCATGAGCCCGATGTCGTGGATGTCCGGCACTTTCGAACAGCCAACGCCTTGATCGATCCAGCGCACGACATAGCCCAAAATTCCCTGGCAATTGTTGTCGAGCTCGGCTTGCACATTGTCCGGCGCCCAGTTCGCACGGCAGACCGGTACGGCAAGGAGGTCCGAGAGGAGCGGCGGGGTCCGGCGGGAAAGCACCTTCCAGCGGCTCGCGACGTCGACCTTATGGTAATGCACCGCGTGCAGCACGGCGGCCGTCGGCGACGGTACCCACGCCGTATAGGCTCCCGCAAGCGGCTGGGCGATTTTCTGAGCCAGCATATCGGCCATCCGGTCCGGCGCGGCCCACATGCCCTTGCCGATCTGCGCCCGCCCGGGAAGCCCGCAAGCGATGCCGACATCGACATTGGAATTCTCATAAGCCGCGATCCAATCGGTATTCTTCATGGCCTCCTTGCGGACCATCGGTCCGGCTTCCATCGAGGTATGAATCTCGTCGCCCGTGCGGTCGAGGAAGCCGGTATTGATGAAAAACACCCGATCGGCCGCCGCCGCGACACAGGCCTTGAGATTGACGGAGGTGCGCCGCTCTTCGTCCATGATGCCCATTTTCAGCGTGTGTCGCGGAAGGCGAAGCATATCTTCGACAGCACCGAAAAGATCGTTGGCGAGCGCGACTTCGTCCGGCCCATGCATTTTCGGTTTCACGATATAGACCGAACCGTGACGGCTGTTCCGCTTGCCGTCTGTTCGTTTGAGATCGTGGATCGCAATCAGCGATGTGACAGCGGCGTCCAAAATGGTTTCGGGGATTGCGTTGCCGGCAGGATCCAGCACCGCGTCGGTTTCAATGTGATGGCCGACATTGCGCACAAGCAACAGGGCACGCCCATGCAGGGTCAAGGGGGAGCCATCCCGGCCGATATAGGTGTGGTCCTCGGCAAGCTTGCGCTCGATGAGAAGTCCGTTCTTTTCGAGAGTGGCCGTAAGCCACCCTTGCATCAGCCCGAGCCAATTGCGGTAAACTCCGATCTTATCCTCGGCATCGACGCAGGCGACGCTGTCCTCGAGGTCGATGATCGTGCTGAGCGCGGCCTCCAAGACTATGTCGGCAACGCCTGCCTTGCTCTCCGCGCCAACGAGGCTGTTTTGATCGATCTCGATCTCGACATGCAAGCCATGATGGCGTAACAGAATGATAAGGGAGTCGAGCGATTTTTTTCTGTATCCGGCAAAGCGTCCAGGATGGCGCAAACGGGATTCGAGACCATTCTCAAGACTAGCGATGAGCTCGCCACCCGAGACTCTGTATTCGACGACCGCTTTGTGGCTGCCCCTCGCGAGAGGAAAGATATCGTCGAAAAGCGCGCGCACCCAGTCGATGACCTTTGCGCCGCGCACCTTGTTGTAGCCTTTCCCGCGCTCGGCGCCGCCGGTCTCCGGGATTGCGTCCGTCCCATAGAGCGCGTCGTAAAGACTGCCCCAGCGCGCATTTGCCGCGTTCAGCGCATAGCGCGCGTTGGATGCCGGAACGACGAGTTGCGGCCCCGCGACCCGCGCGATTTCCAAGACATTCTCGGTGCGAATCGTAAAGTCGCGCGGTGCCGGGACAATGTAGCCGATCTCGCGAAGAAACTTTGCGTAAGCGGCCGGATTGAACGGCATGGTTGCGGTCGCGCGATGGTATTCGTCGATTTTTTCCTGCAACTCGTCGCGGAATCGCAATTGGGCGCGAATGCCCGGCGCAAACGCCCAAACAAGCCCGGCGAGCCCCGTCCAAAATTCAGCCTCGCCGATTTCCGTTCCCGGCAAGGCCTCGGCGGAAATAAAGTCGCGCAATGCCCGCGCGACGCGAATATCGCCGATTTTTTCGTAATCCATCTGTTTCATGTCTTGTTGCGATGAGGTCATCCGAACTCTGCCGCTCTTTTTGTGTAGTCTTTATAATTAGATAATTAGGAGGCAAAAGCGCACATGCAAATGCCGTGCACCCTATACCAACCCTCATTGTCCGCGACTCTTGCCGTCATGCCCCGCCTTGAGCCGGGCATCCAGACTCCCGTCTGTGGTGTTTGGATGGCCGGGTCAAGCCCGTCCATGACATTGGGAGCGCCTATGGATTCCTCTCTTCGAGAATTGGTATAAGCTCTACGTAGCACCACGGTCCGTGAATTGCGGCGTCTCGTCAAAGTTAAGCCCTCGCGTGTGTTGTCACTGAGACTACACTAATTCACGCTTTCTTCTTCCTGCTGCAAAGCCATGATTTAGCAGCGTGCGAGCATGGCAATAAAGAACCCGTCGGTGCCGCTCGCTTGCGGCGTCAGGCGCAATCCAAAACCAAACCGCGATGCAAACTGGCTGAGTTCAGGCACCCCCGCGATCCCCGCCATTTCTGTAGGCGGAACACTCCTGTAATCCGCATGAGCGGCGAGAAAGGCCGCGAGCCTGTCCTCATTTTCTTCCCGCAGGACCGAACAGGTGGCATAGAGAATCCGGCCTCCGGGTTTAGCAAACCGCGCGGCATCTTCCAACGCCTGGTTCTGCTCCGCGATCCGGATTTCAAGCGCCCCCGGGCGGATACGCCATTTCGCATCCGGGTTGCGCCGCCACGTCCCGGTTCCCGTGCAGGGTGCGTCGACGAAAACAAGATCGCAACGCCCTTCGAGTCCGGCAAGGACGTTTGTGCCTTTACGCGGCGCATGGAGCTGAACATTTCTTACCCCAGCACGCTTAAGTCTCGCGATGGCTAGCATGAGCCTTGTTCCATCGCGGTCGGTCGCATGGATCTGGCCCTTGTTCTGCATCATCGCCGCAAGCGCGAGCGTCTTGCCGCCTGCGCCCGCGCAAAGGTCGAGCACCTGTTCGCCAGGTTCTGCGAGAGACAACTGCGCTGCGAGCTGCGAGGCTTCGTCCTGAATTTCGACAAGCCCTTTCATATAGGCGGCTTCGGCGGCAAGTTTTGGGCCGCCCCCATCGCTCGAAATTGGTAACCGCAGACCGGTTGGAGAAAATGGCGTTGGAACAGCGCCAAGATGTTTGAGACTGGCGAGCACCTTCTCCCGATTGGTCTTCAGCGTGTTCACACGCAGGTCCACGGGCGCGCGGGTCGCAAGCGCGCGCATCTCGTCAACCAAAGCCGCTCCGAATGCCGTTGCTAAGGAGGGCTCGAGCCACGCCGGAAAATCCCCGGCGATAAAATCTGGCGCGGCGGAAAAGTCCGCCGCCGAAAGGCGCTCAATTTCGTCTTCAGTCAGCGGCGGCGGGGCATGCGCCTCGCCCGAACATAGCGCGGCGAGCTCGACTGCGCTCATGTTGTGCATCTGGCGCAAAGCACCGAGCACAATAGCACGGCCCGTTTCCGCGCCCATGATAAAGGCCGAGGAGGCGCGCTTGCGCAGCCCGTCATAGACAAGCGAGGCGATCGCCGCGCGGTCTTTTGCGCCAGCAAAGCGGTGCGAAATGCCCCAATCCTTCAGCACATCCGCAGCCGGCCTTCTGCGCGCTTCGATTTGATCTGTAACTTCAATCGCCGCGGCAATCCGCGCGCCAGGCGTCATGGGTAAGTGTCCAGCTTGCGGTCGAAACCGACTCCCCCCAAGAGCAAAAATGGCCATGCCACGATCTGTATCGCTTACCGAATGTTCAATTTGCCGTCGCATGCCGGATAGCGCGAGCAACCATAGAAGGGGCCGAAACGTCCTTGGCGGCGGCGCGTTTTACTCCCGCATTTTGGACACGGCGGTCCCTCGAGAGGGAGGTTATCCGTTTCGGCTGCGTCATGATGGGATAGATCACGGCTGGCATCTACTATCCAGTCGCAATCCTCGCATGAAAAAAAGGCACGTGCCCTTCTCCAGCTAAAGAAATAGTAAGTGCGGTGGCCGCATCTGCCGCAACGGGGGTTCTCGCCAACTGCTGCGCCTCGGCCATCAACGTCCCGCCTTACCGGTCGAACCGCTATTTGCCGGGCCAGTTCGGCAGCAAAATTAGGTGCGACAGCGCGCATCATGATCTCATCAGTTCGCGCCGTGTGCGAAAGCGGATTGAGCGAGCCGAGCCAAACTATTTTGCTGTCGACGATCGCAATCTTCTGGTGAATTTCTCTACGGCAATCAACCGTTGCGCCAATTCCTTCGAGCGCGTCGAGCGCCTCCCTGCCACGTTCGACGGGAATCGAGCCATTGTATTGTGGGGGACGTGTAACGCACCGTACTTTTACACCCTCCAAAATCTTTCGCCGGAATAGGTCGCCGTAGTTTCCAATACGTTCGGGTGTAACGAATCCGGAGAATACGACAACTGAACTCGTAGCCCGCTCGATGTCGGCTCGGAATACTGTATCGAAATCACTCTGGCCAAATAACCCCGTTCGCTTGGCCTCTAAATCAATGTTGACAGTGTTGCCTAATTCGCGCAGGTCGGCCGCGCGCAGTGTGAGGATATCCCGGGCGTCGATCACTTGTCCAGCGGACTGCATTTGGAAAAGGACATCGCGAAGGAAAGCTCCTCCAGGCAACTGCTCATCGAGATACGTTAGATTTGCTATAGCCACGAGATGCTGGCGCGCCCGGCTAATGGCGACATTAAAGAGCTTTGCGCCGTCGTCGTCTGGATGATCCGCTTGAAGAAACCGGCCAATGAAGCGGCCGCCGCCGACGCTCTCGGGAATATCAATGATGATCGTCGATTTCTGATCACCCTGATAGCGATGGACGGTCCCCGCCTCCACGCCGTTGCCCAGGCCTTCATCGTCAATGAGACGGCGGATAAGTTTGGCCTGTGCCGCATAGGGCGTGCAAATGCCAAGCGAATCGCCGTGTTTGATGTGACCAACCTCCTGAAGCTTTCGCGCAAGATTTCGCGCCACAAGTGCATGCGCAAGGTTATACCGTGAGAAAGACGATGTTTGTGTTTCAAAAGGCCAGAGCGCTGATGTGTCCACGATTGTTAGACAACTTGAAAGCGGCGCAGGGTATTCGGTAGAACGCGCTTCAACTGCCTGCGCCGTACGCAGCTTTCCTGAATACATGAAACTGGAAATCAACCGGCATATTGCATTGTCCATCCGGTATTGCTCGTCGAGCATCACCAGGCGCGGCAGGGGCTTAAGGGATTCGACGGCTGACGCAATCCCGGCGGCATGAAAAACGTCAGAGCCAATCTCGTCTCGGATTGCCTTTTGTTCCGTAGGGACGATGGGCGGCAATTGACGAAAGTCACCACACACGACGACTTTTTCTCCCGCGAGCCCGGCCGCATAATAGAGAGCCGGGATGATAACCATTGACGCCTCATCGATTATAACAACATCGAAAATAGGAAGGTTGGCGGCGGACAAATACGCTTTCGTAACCGTAGCGCCGATTACCGCTGCATCCCGCATTACTGCGGCCTCAATATCGGCAAGCGCCTTGTTGATCGCGGCGAGTTCGTCGGTGAGGGGCTGTCGTTCAGCCAATAATGATTGCCTACGCTTCAGGAGGTCGGAACGATTCATCGCATCGATCGATCTGTTTAGGTCAGCTTTGCGGGCTGCGAGTTGTTCTGCCTTTTCTTTCGCATTTTTCAGACTGTCTGAAACTTGCGCCGCCTCTGCAGTTACCCTATCCAACTCACCCGTTGTCGCCGCGATGTCCCTTTGAATTGCTTCTTCGTTACGGAGAAACACCCGCCTAAACACTCCTGCGGTTTTCCGGGAGTTTAGCTCGCTATCAAGGTCTGCGAGCCGGCTTGTTGTGGCTTGTAGTTCCTGAACAAGAGCGTGGCCATCGCTATCCAAGTTTGAGACTTCGCGATTAGCCTCGCCGAGCGCCTCTTCTATCTGATCCAATTCGGCGAATAAGCGCAGCGCGGCTTCGATCCTTGCCTCGCGGCGAGCAATATCCACTAGCAGCGATTCCAGAACGGTTTTGCGTTCCTTCAGATCGCGGGAGCGGCGTTCAACGATTCCCTCAACGGTAACGTATTCCGAGTACTGCTGCCGCAACTGATCATGCGCGATCCGTCCAAGGCGAAGGATTTTTCCTGTCTCCATCGCCTCGTGGCCCTCGCCTAGGGTGCGGCAGAGACTAAAAAGCACCTGATCAACTGCGCGGTTTGTGTTTGAGCAGATTTGAGCGCGTTTGCCCCGCGCAAACAGTTCTTGAATCAATACGCTTATTGTAGTCGTCTTACCCGTGCCTGGCGGCCCCCAAAGATAAATCACGGTGTTAGAGAGTGCGAGCCGAACTACGTCTTTTTGTCTGTAATTGAGGGACAAATAGGCGTTGTTTGATAGTGGAGTTTCGGGCGGTGCTAGGCGACCGCTGTTGGTGACCGCATCATCTGCAAGTGCAATGGTTAGCTGCCGGCCGCCGCTGTTCGACTGTTCGAGCTTTTCCTTGAGGGCCTCAAGCAGCGCGGTGTTGTCGATGACGAGAACGCAGCGCATGAGTTTTTCGCCGAGATCTTCTTCAACGGAAATAATGACCTGGCCGCTCGCAATGGATATTATGTTGCCTTCAATCTTGCGCGCGCCGATGCGCAACTCTACGCGTGCGTCTTCGAAAAGTTCGGCATCGTCCGTAAATGCGAAAGCGTAACCGATATGACCGCGATCGAGTTCGATACGGCTACCATTTTCAAGGATAATCTGCCGAGTGTTTTGCTGGTTACGGCGCATTTCCGCAATGAGCGCTCCCAGGGCAAGCACGTAACGGCCAGCATTGGGCAAATTGCTCGTAACAGGCAGATTCACGTCCGTCTTGAGAGGACGAACGTACTTTGATGGTCTACCTGAAACGCCCGGCGGTTCCATTCGTTTGAACTGGGTGGGACGGCGCAAATAAGGCTCTTGCAACGGTCCTATGTGTGACCGCCCAGTACTAGCCGCTGCGGAACTGGAAGCACCGCCTGTCGTTTCTGGACTGCGAAGAGGACGCCGCGTAGATTCGTTGAGCGTGCTCTTCGTACCTGCCTGCATGCCATCGCGCGTTGTCCTGTTGCCCTTTAGCTCGTCGAGCCTCCGCTCGATTTCAGCACGTAATGAGACCGCCGGTGCGCTGTCGCGATGCCGCAGTTCGGCGAGTAGAGCCAAGAGAATCGTTAAATCGTCTTGGTTACCGGAAAATAGTTCCTTTAGCGCTCTAAAGGAACTGCGAAAATATGGGCGTGCCATGACTTTACGATTATGAAATGTTGAAAACGACGGGTGGGTCAGGAGGCGGCTTGTGTATCCCGCCCGACCACCCTATTCCGTCACAGAACCTTACATAGAGGACGATTTTCTGCAATCGGCTTCACCATCGAGCCGCCGCCGTCGCCCGATTTGGATCGGACAAAGTGATCGATCGATCTCACGTGATTGAAGGCGCAGCCGTGTCTTCGGGCTTGTAAGGTTTTGGGCCTCGACCGGACGAAAATGTTTCACGTGAAACATTTTTGGAATCATTCTAATCTATGGACCCCGGGCCGGCTTGTGGGTTTCACAGCCCTTCACTCCCCCGCCGGATAATTTGGGCTCTCGCGGGTGATGGCAACATCGTGAACATGGCTCTCGCGCAGGCTCGCCGACGAAATCCTGATAAACCGCGCGCGTGCCTGAAATTCCCCGATGTCCGCGGCCCCAACATAACCCATGGCGGCCCGCAGACCCCCAGCCAGTTGATGCAAAATAACCGATACCGGCCCGCGATAGGGCACCTGCCCCTCGACTCCCTCGGGCACGAGTTTCAATTGATCTGCGATGTCCTGCTGGAAATAGCGGTCGGCCGATCCCTGCGCCATTGCGCCGAGCGAACCCATGCCGCGATAAGATTTGAATGAGCGGCCCTGATAAAGGTAGACTTCGCCCGGGCTTTCGTCGGTTCCAGCGAAAAGCGAGCCGATCATGGCGCAACCGGCCCCTGCCGCGATCGCCTTGGCGAGATCGCCTGAATATTTAATGCCGCCATCGGCAATGACCGGAATATTTGCGTTCCTTGCGGCCTCGGCGCAATCCATGATCGCGGTGAGCTGCGGCACGCCAACGCCTGCAATGACACGCGTCGTGCAGATCGAGCCGGGCCCGATGCCGACTTTGAGCGCATCGGCGCCGGCGTCGATCAGGGCTTTCGCGCCATCCGCCGTCGCCACATTGCCGGCGACAATCGCAACCTTATTCGACGCGCGTTTTAGTCTCTTGACCTGATCCAAAACGCCTTGCGAATGGCCGTGCGCGGTATCGACCATGACGCAATCGGCACCCGCGTCCATCAACATGAGGGCGCGGTCGTAACCCTGGTCGCCGACTGTTGCGGCAGCGGCAACCCGCAGCCTTCCTTCCGCATCCTTGCAAGCGGCCGGATGCAAGGTCGCCTTTTCCATGTCCTTGACGGTCACCAGGCCAACGCAACGGAAATCATCGTCAACGACAACGAGCTTTTCGAGCCGGTGCTGGTGCAAAAGCCGCCGCGCCTCTGGCTCGCTTACGCCTTCCCGGACCGTGATGAGATTCTTGGTCATCAACTCGCTGACCGGCTGCAGCGGATTATCTGCGAATCTGACGTCGCGGTTGGTCAATATTCCGCAAAGCCTTGAAGGTTTCCCGCCCGGCCCGCGCTCTACGACCGGGATGCCGGAAATCCCATTGCGCCGCATCAGGGCCAGCGCATCGGCAAGGGTTTCGTCCGGAAAAATCGTGATCGGATTGACCACCATGCCGCTCTCAAAACGCTTGACCTTGCGCACCTCCTCGGCCTGGTCGGCGGGATCCAAATTCCGGTGAATGACACCAATCCCGCCCGCCTGGGCGAGCGCAATGGCGAGCTTCGCCTCGGTAACCGTGTCCATGGCCGAAGACACGATGGGAATGTTCAAGCTAATCGTCGCCGTGAGCTTCGTTTTGAGATCCGCCGCGCCCGGGAGAATTTGGGAATGACCCGGAAGAAGCAACACGTCATCGAAAGTAAGCGCTTCGTCTGGCGAGGGTCGCGTGATCAGAGCCAATGTGCACTCCGTGATGCGCCCCGCGGCAGAGCGGAGCGCCAGTCAACAAACCGCGGGCTCCATAACACGCCGGAACAAAGGCGCAAAGGCGGGCGAAGCTTGCTTCGCCAGTTAAGAAAAAGCCGGTTTGCCGTATTTCACGGGCCTTGAAAGAAAGGCAAACAGGCAGGCTCTGCACGCAAATCCGTTCTCTGTCGAACAAAAGATCTCTTGCCCAAGGGGCGCGCTCATTACCCAATAGTGCATCCTTTACGCCGGACGCCCGCGAGCTTGAGCCGTCCCACAAACACATTCTGCGTCCTGCATAAAGATGCTCACCTCGGGTTTGGCTCTTGGCACTGATTCGGAAAGTGCCGCCGCATCGTCGCTGCGAAGGTGTTCCAGTTCATGAGAACAATAATTCGCCGGGCCTGCGCCTGGAGGTCGTGAACATCGGAAACCGGCCCGGCTGAAGAGGCGCGAGATAGCGATGCTAATTAAAGATCGAGTGCCATAAAGTTGCAATCGCCGAGGCCTGCCCCCTAGCATCCCGTCACGCGCGTAAGAGCTCCATAAAGATTATGCTGTCTATCGTTTGAACCGTTTGTACGCAAAACGGCTCAAATGGCTAATACAACTAGTATGCCTTACGTTTGGTGTAAAGTCTGTCATCGTTAAATGAAATGTTTGGCTTAACACGAAAGGACTATATGCTGACGTCGTGCGAAACAACAAGTGCCGGTTTAGACGCGTCTTGCAGTATGTATTTATTTAATGTCACATATTATACTGACTAGATACATATAACCCTAGCATGATTGGCATCAAAAGCTGGAATATAGCAATGTTTCTACATTTTACGAGTCTCTAGAGGAAAAGTAAATGCAGGTTCACGAAGCCGAATAATTTTGTCACCTCATTTGAGACATTTTCCCCCCGGATTTGCTCCTCGAGCTCTAGCCAAAGCGCGTGCGCGTCTATATGACAACTTAAGATATCACATCGAGTCTCCGCGATTCGCTTTGTGCCGGCGCGACCTTGCGTTAAATTGCACTGCATAAGTTAGGCAGGATCATGAGAGATCGTCAAAGTCCCCGCCCGACGACGAATTCGAAAGGTTTGGACATCGCGATCATCGGGAGGGCGTGCCGGCTGCCTGGCGCAAACTCCACCGGCGAGCTTTGGAACGTGCTCGCTGAAGGGCGTTGCACGGTATCCCGCATCCCACGAGATCGATGGCCTCAAGAACGGCTGATCCATCCGCGGCCGAAAGAGCGTGGCCGCAGCTACACATGGGCCGCGGGAGTTCTCGATGACATTTGGGGGTTCGACCCGGCCGTCTTCGGAATTTCCCCGCGCGAAGCCGAACAAATGGATCCCCAGCAGCGGCTTCTGCTTGAACTCGCATGGGAAGCTTTGGAAGACGCCGGAATTCGTCCCTCCTCAATGGCCGGAACGGAAACCGGCGTCTTCGTCGGGGGATCGACCCTCGATTATGGCAACCTCCGGCTCCATGACCCGGCCGGCGCAGACGCTTATTTTGCCACCGGCAATACATTGGCTGTTCTGTCAAACCGGATTTCCCACGTCTTCGATTTGCATGGGCCTAGCTTCACGGTTGATACGGCCTGCTCTTCGTCGTTTGTAGCATTGGATGCTGCGGTTGCGGCAATCCAAGCCGGTCGAATCGATACGGCAATCGTTGGCGGCGTGAATATTTTGGCGAGCCCGTTTGGCTTCATCAGTTTCTCGCAGGCGACGATGTTGTCCCCAACCGGGCTATGCCGGGCGTTCTCGGCTCACGCCGACGGTTATGTGCGTGCCGAAGGCGGCATCGTCCTGGTCCTGCGTGCGGCTTCTGCCGCCTGGGCTCGCGGGGACCGAAGTCACGCAATGATTGCCGGCTCGCACATCAACTCTGACGGCCGCACAAGCGGTATCTCGCTGCCATCGAAGTCTTACCAGGCGGCATTGCTTGAGCGCGCGTATTTGAAGCACGATATTCCCCCGGACGCGCTCGCCTTCATCGAGGCGCATGGCACGGGAACACGGGTCGGTGATCCAGTAGAGGCCGCCGCGATCGGCGAAGTCTTGGGGCGGCGGCGCAGCCAGCCGCTGCCAATAGGCTCGATAAAGACGAATATCGGTCATACCGAAGCCGCCTCCGGCCTCGCGGGCCTGTTCAAAGCCATGCTGGCACTCGAGCATGATGAACTGCCCCGCTCCCTGCATATTGATGAGCCTAATCCCGATATTCCCTTCGGCGATCTGAACGTCTCGGTCTGCGCCGCTCCTATCGCGTTGTCCCGCAATAGGCACGTCCGCTATGCAGGCATTAGTTCTTTGGGCTTTGGCGGCACAAATGCGCATGTAATTCTCGCCGACCCGCCGCCAGGGCGACAGGGGGTAGCGAGCGCGCCGCAGTTTTTGCTTCTGTCGGCGCATAGCCGGGATAGCCTGGCACATCTCGCGCGACAATATTCTTCGCTTTTCACGCATCTTCCCGCCGAAGAAACTCGGCGCATGATCGCCGCCACCGGCCACCGGCGCGAGCTCCTTTCCGAACGCCTGGCGATCCCTCTTGACGAGCCTGCGGCACTCATCGAGACCCTGGACGAAACCGCTCGTAACGAAGGGGTTGCTGTAAAGGCAAGCACGAACACGGCGGTCGACCGTTCAGCGCCTATTGCCTTTGTCTTCTCTGGCAATGGCGGCCAATGGCCGGGCATGGGCCGGGCGGCTTATGAAACGAATCCTGTTTTTCGCGATCAGATCGCAAAAATCGACCGCATTTTCCGCAGCTTAGCAAACTGGTCCTTGACCGAGGCAATGTTGAGTTCCAGCATCGCTTCGAAGCTCGAGAAAACGAGCATCGCGCAACCCCTCATTTTCGCCATTCAAGTCGCAACGGTTCGCTGCCTGGCGCGTCTCGGGATAGCACCCGATATGGTGCTTGGTCACAGCATGGGCGAGATCGCTGCCGCTGAGGCAGCAAGCATTCTCGACCTCGAGAGCGCCGTCCGGGTCATCTATTTCCGCAGCCGGCATCAGGAAATTGGCCGTGACGCCGGCGGCATGGCGGTCGCGTTTGGGCCGCAGGAGGTGGTTGAGGCCCTCGTCAGCGAGATAGAGGGGCTGACGATCGCGGCCCATAATTCGCTGCGCAGTTTCACGGTCTCGGGACCGCTTTCGGCTTTGGACCAAGCCGCAAAGAGGGGACGCGCATATAAAGTGCGCATGCGCCGGCTAGATTTAGCATATCCATTCCACAGCGAATTGATGAAACCTGCTGAGGTGCCCCTTATCGCCGATCTCGAATGTCTTCAACCGAAACCAAGCCAGCTATGTTTCTTGTCCACCGTAGACGGCGGTATCGTTGAGGGCCCGAGCCTCGGCGCCAGATATTGGTGGCGTAATGTTCGTGAACCGGTGCAGTTCATACAGTGCGTGCAGCTTGCGATGCGGCTTGGAGCGCGCGTGTTCATTGAAGTCGGGCCAAGCCCAGTGCTCGTGGCAGATATTCGAAAGATTACCGAAGAATCGGTTCCGTCCGTCGCCACTCTATGTGTGCTCGACCAAACGGATTCTCCGATCGATCCATTCCGCCAGGCGGCGGCGCAGGCCATTTCACTTGGCGCACGAATCGACGCAAAAATCGCTTTTGGCGAGGACCCTGGTCCCGTGCCCGATTTGCCCGCCTATCCTTGGAGGCGAAAGCCGTACCGGCTCGCCGAGACCACGGACTCGACCGGATGGATGCGTCCGCGTCCAGCGCATCCATTCATAGGCGCACGCCTCTCGTCAGATTCGCTTGAATGGCGCGGGCAGCTCGACCCCATCCTCGTTCCGGCCCTCGCAGATCACCGGATCGACGGTCAAGTGCTGCTCCCCGGGGCTGCCTTCGCGGAAATGGCGCTCGCGGTAGCCAGAGATTGGCTTGGCACGGAAACCGCGCTGATTAGGGACTTGGAAATCGTCCAGCCAATGCTGTTTTCGGCCGCCGCTTCGCGCGAAGTCCTATGCCGAGCAACGCCGGGCACGGCCACCGTCGAGATCATGAGCCGGGCGCGGTTGAACGACTCGCCATGGACTGTCCACGCCAAGGCCAAAGTTATATTTAAATCGGCGCCGCCTGCCGTTCATGACGCGATCCCGGATTTGACAGGAAATATCGTCATGGGTGCCGATCTCTATAGGATCGCGCGCCGTTCCGGCCTCGAATTCGGGCCCGCCTACCGGCAAGTCATCGCTGCATCGCGCACTAGCAATACGCAGATCGTGGTGGACCTTTTGGCGGCAGATCTCTCGCCGCAATACGGTCTCGATCCGGCGCGCCTGGATTCATGTTTCCATGGGTTGATTCTGCTTTTTTCAGACAAGATTTTGGGCACGGGCCCATCCGCCTATCTTCCTGTCCGTTTCGGAGAGATAAGGCTGGAAAAGCCTGGCGGCGCGACCGCGCGCGCGCGCATCGATGTAAGGCGTCACGATGCCCGCGCTATCCTCGCCGATTTTACGCTCGTCGACGCCGATGGTGCTCTGATCGCGCAGCTGCAAGGAGCGCGCTTCCAAGTGGTGCGGCGCGAGTTGCTCGATCTTGCCAGCCGGTGTCTCATACAAACCGCGATCCTCGCAGACGAGCCAACGGCGGTCCGCCGCGAGCCTGCGCCCTCAGTCGACGCATTGAAGGCGGCTGCCGCTCCGGAGACAGCGGCAGCGGGCGAAAGCCTACCGCCGGATGTTATGCTGATCGAGGGATGGGCTACTGCAGCCGCATACCGGTTCGCCCGCGCGCTTGCTGTTGACAGAAAGGTCGATCCGGACAGGCTGATTGCACAAGGGCGCATCGCGCCAGCGCGGCGGATTTGGTTCCACAATTTGCTCCTTGCGCTTGAAAAGAGCGGTCTCGCAGCGGGCGGGCCGGAGCAATTTGTTTTGGCCGGGGACCTCGCGCTTCCCGATCCCGCGCATATTTTGCAAAACATCGCTGCGGATTATCCACGCCGGTCGGCTGAATTGCTTCTCGCCGCCCGATGCACCGCTGTCATGGAGGCTTTGGCACGCGGAGAGGAGCCTGCCCCGATTGCCGAATCGGCGATCGAGTCGTTTGAAATGGGTTCGGCGCCCGTCGCCGCCGCGGCCGATCTTCTTACTTCTTTATTGCGGCGTACAGGCGAAAGCTGGCCGCGTGACCGGGCGCTGCGAATATTGCAGATCGGCCATGGTCCGCTTTCCCGGCAAGCGATTGCGCTCATGCAATCGCGGGAAGCCCGGCTGACGATTCATGACCCTGATCCACGGCGGCTGGAACGCGCGCGCCGGGCTTTCGCAGGCAATCCTTGCATTGGCTTCGCCGACAGCTTGGAACAGGTCGCCAAAAATTCTATCGACCTCATCATCGCGGCGGATGCTTTGCATCGTTTGGCACCGGGCAAGGAGCCGCTCGCTCTGCTCGTCGACACCTTGGCGCCCGGGGGCCTTATTGCCGCGATTGAGCCCGCGCCGTCGCTGTTCCGCGATCTCGTATTTGGCGTGCGCGAAAATCCAGTGCCTGCAATGGAACGTAACGGCGATGGGTTCTTTTCGCCGCCGAATTGGATGGCACAATTTTCCGCCCTGCCGCTGCGTGGGATCGCAATCAAGAATGTTTGGACCGAAGCCGGCCCGGCACGGTTCATTGTCGGAGAACGACCGGCGTTTGTGGTGAGCCGCAAGATTCCAGACAAAGTGGTAATTGTCGGCCACGAAGATCCACAACAGTTCGAGGCAGCCTCTGCGCTTTCGAATTGGCTTGAGGACGCCGGAGTCGAATGTGCCGTCACCCGCGAGCGCGCCTTTCGGCTTTCCGCCGCGGATTCGGAGACGATCGTCTTCCTCGCTCCTGCCGCGCCGCGCGGCGGTATGACTGCGGCAACGATTGCCCAAAGGTGCCTGGCACTAAAACACTTGGCGGCAGAGCTTGGAAAAAGCAAGCACCAGATTTGGATAGAATGTCCCGGCGCATTGCGCACGGAAGCTGGTACGGTCGACCCGATTCAGACCGGCCTCTGGTCATTTGTACGGACCTTCGCCAATGAATATCAGACGCTCGACGTGCGCCGCGTCGATACACACCCAGGCATGCCAGCTCAAGTCAGAGCACGGCGGCTAGCCGACGTCCTTCTTTCGGAAACGGAGGAGACGGAGCTGATCCTCGACGCCGATTCCACCCGCGTCGTGCGGATGCAATCAAGCAACGCTGCGAACTCTGGCGCTATGAAGCGCGCCGCTCCAGCGAGCCGTTTGGAAAAGGGAGACGGCACGGGTCTCGACCGTATCCGCTGGGTACCGGTTGAGCGTCAATCGCCGCTTCCCGGGCAAGTGGAAATCGCCGTGACGGTGACCGGCCTTAACTTCCGCGATGTCATGTGGGGTCTCTCGGTTCTGCCGGACGAAATGCTCGAAGATGGGCTCGCAGGTCCGGCCCTTGGGCTTGAATGCGCGGGCCGCATTGTCGCTACGGGACAAGATGTCAAGGGTCTTCAGCCTGGGGATTCAGTTCTTGCGGTCGCGGGAGGCGCATTTGCCACCCATGTCACCGTTGACAGCAAGATGGTGGCAAAGGTGCCGGACGGAGTGCCGCTCGAAGCTGCCGTCACTATCCCCGTTGCTTTTCTCACTGCCTATTATGCCCTCATCACTTGTGCCCAATTGAAACATAACGAGTGGGTCCTTATCCACGGTGGCGCTGGCGGCGTCGGCCTAGCTGCTCTCCAGATCGCCCGCTGGCGCGGCGCACAGGTCATCGCGACCGCAAGTAGCGCGGAAAAACGCGATCTTGTCGCCGCTCTTGGAGCCGAACATGTCTTTGACGCGCGTGCCAATGCCTTTGTCGACGACGTGCGCCGGGTAACGGGAAAAGGTGTGGCCGTCGTCCTCAACAGCCTGTCTGGCGAGGCGATGGAACTCTCAATGGCATTGCTTCACCCGTTCGGCCGTTTTGTGGAACTTGGCAAGCGTGACTTTCTCACCAACACGCATATTGGTCTTCGCCCGTTTCGCAATAACCTCACCTATTTTGGCGTCGATCTCGACCAGCTCATGCTCGCTCAGCCGGAAACAAGCCGGAGGTTATTCAGGGAAGTTCTTGAACGCGTTGCCGAGGGCGAATTCACGCCTCTGCCCTACCGTAGTTTTAAGGCATTTGAGTTCATAGATGCGATCCGGCTCATGCAGCAGTCCGGCCACATCGGCAAAATCGTAGTAACGCCCCCCGAGCCTACCGAGATTGCAATTATGGCGCGCGGGGAGTTTCGGCCTGCGCCCGGCAAAACTCATCTCATTACGGGAGGCTGCGGCGGCTTCGGATTGGCGACGGCGCGCTGGTTTGCCGAGCATGGGGCACGTCATCTCGTGCTCGCCGGGCGCAGCGGAGCGGTGAGCCCCGAGGCGCAAGAGGCAGTTGCCGATCTCAGGGCCGCCGGCGTAAGCGTTCATGTCGAGGCGATTGATATTGCCGACGCAGACAAGGTCAAGAAGCTCTTTGCGAAGATTGCCCGCTTGATGCCGCCGCTCTCGGGCGTGATCCATGCTGCTGCGGTACTTGACGACACGCTCATCGCCAATCTCGAGGCCGAGAAGCTGAAGAAAGTGCTTGCACCAAAGGTGACGGGCGCCGAAAACCTAGACCGGCTTACCCGTGATTTGCCGCTCGACTATTTTGTTCTCTTCTCCTCTGCAACCACGGCGATCGGCAATCCAGGTCAAGGCAACTATGTCGCCGCCAATGGCTTTCTCGAAGGGTTGGCGCGGCAAAGGCGCGCGGCTGGCTTGCCCGCTCTTGCCATCGCCTGGGGAGGTATCGAGGACGTTGGATTGCTGGCGCGCAATCGCCCTGTAAAGGACTTGCTTGCAGCGCGGGCCGGCGTCAAGACCATGGCCGCGGGCGACGCGTTGGACCTCATGGCCCAGGCTCTCGCGCATCCAAGCCTAGATTCCAATGAGGCGGTTCTCGTCATAAGCGAAATGAACTGGTCTACCGCGCGGGCCCATTTGCCGCTGCTGCAATCGCCGACATTCAGCGGGCTTGCGCGCACGAACGAGAAAGCCGCGGCTGCTGAAAACCGCGCGAAGCTGGACATCCGCGCCTTGGTCGCAACGGGCTCCACCGAAGAGGCGCGAAAGCAAATCGTCGGCGTCATCGTCGAAGAAATCGCTCACATCCTGCGGTTACCGCAAGAAACTGTAAATAAGGGTAAGTCGCTCGCAGATATTGGGGTCGATTCGCTTATGGCCGTCGAACTCGCAGCAGCATTGGAAGATCGGTTGACGTTAGAAGTTCCGCTTTCCACCTCGGCAAGCGGGTTCAACGTCAACGAGCTCGCCGACCATATTCTCGGGCTTTGCGTCAGCCCAACGACCGAGGAGGACTCGATCGCGCAGGGACTTGCGGAGCGCCACTTGGGCAAGGGATTAGATCCCGCGGCTCTCGAAACGCTGACCGCGCTTGTCGAGGAAAGGAGCCGCGATCTTACACAGATCCTGCGCTAATCCCTCCCGCCGTTTTTAGAGTCTAGCGGAATGTCACGTATGGGCAGCGTGACATTGGCTTCAACTGCGCGGGTATGCTTGGTGCAGGCCTCTTTTTGTGGCTTTTATGGGGGCTTCGCGGCGCCAGTCCTTTCAAAACAGCCGCTTAATCGGCGCGCCGGCGAACGCTGTCGAGGCGCGCATGCCTGCGTTGGCACCGATCTCAATCGATTCGAATCATATTTGGAATTGCGCACCCTGGGTGCTCGATAATTGGGATCAGATTGGCCGCCGCCTGCGAGAGCAGGACCGGCAGCCTCGAGCGCACGCCACAACGCTGGAAACTGACCACGACAGGCCGACTCCTGATGCAATCGGCGCGCGCGAAATCCCGCATTTTCGGAGGAGATGCCATATTATCAAAGCCGAACATTACGCATTTATAGCGTCAGTTTATCGTTCGACCCGGAGTGCAACAGAAAAACAACGATCCTGTGAGAGGAAAGGCGCTTTGTCACGGGAGTCGCGCTTGAGCGTTCGGTTTGAAGTTAATGAAGGTGCCCGGCGGTTCTCGGTCCAGGTGACCGCGCTTGTGGCGGTCTGGATCGCGACTCACCCCTACTGGGGGATCATTCACGACGGCCAGCTCTACACGATCCAAGCGTTGAACGCGCTCCGGCCCGGCCGCTTTGCGGAAGATCTTTATTTCAGATTTGGCTCGCAGGATTCCTTCTCCAGCTTCTCCCTGCTCTACCGGCCCTTGGCCGCGGCCTTTGGTCCGGCTGGGGGCCATTTTTGCGCCACGGCGCTCGGCGCCGCGTTCTGGGTGACGGCGCTGGCCTTTCTCATGCGCTCTTTGTTTGATGACCGGCGGCACGCGCTTGCCGCCCTCCTCGCCTGCATCGCGCTCGACTCCGGCTACGGAGGCCTCGGCATCTTCCACTATGGCGAAGGCTTCGCCACGCCAAGAATTTTCGCCGAAACCCTTGTGATGACCGCGCTCTCCCTTTGGTTGCGCGAGCGGCGCATTGGATCAGCCTTTTGCCTTGCGGGCGCCGCTGCGATTCACCCGATCATGGCGATCACGGGAATGGCCGTAGCCGGGACCTGGGCCGCATTCGAGGACCGCCGCGCGCTACTAGGAATCGGCCTTGCCGTAATGGCTGGCGTTTTTCTAGCAGCGGCGGGCGTTCAGCCCTTCGCGAGATTGCTCGCGAGTTTCGATCCGGACTGGTTCGTCATCGTCTGGAAGAGGTGCGGTTTCGGCTTCCTGTCCCGCTGGGAAGCTGGGGACGCGTTGCATCTCGGCGCGGTCGCCTCGACGCTTTGGGTAGCCCATGTGCTGGGCACCGCTGTCGAGCGGCGGCTGATCGTCTGTTTGGCGGTCACCTCGGCCGGCGGCCTTTTGGCGACGCTTTTGGGCGGCGATCTTTTCCGCAACGTCCTCCTGGTCAATATCCAGCCCTGGCGCGTGTTGTGGCTCGATACGTTGATCGCCAACGCCGCCATCGCGGTCATTCTGATTCGGCTGCCGGCAAACCAGTTTTCGCGAGAAATGTTCCTGTGGACTGCGGGTTTGTCGATGCTGACTACGCTCGACCTTCAGGTAACGCCCGTCGCCGCGCTCTCCCAATTGCTTGCGGCCCTGGCCTTTGGGCTGGAAATCAGGCATCGCTCGCCGCTGCCGAAACCGGCCCGGCTGCTGATCCTGACCGCTCCTGCTGCCGGGGTCCCGTTCACGGTCTATTTGCTCTACCAATGGGCAGAAAAAGGCTATTTTTGGCAGATACTGGCGCTCGCCGGCCTAGCTGGCGGGGCGCTTGGCGTGCTGGCGCTTTGCGAAGCCAGCCGGCCCGTAACCCGCTTCACGCTTTGCAGCGCAGCGGCCGCCGCCCTCGCCGGGCTTGCCCTCATCGACCAAAGAACCGGCTGGCAAAAATTCCTTGAGTCCTCCGCGCCAAATCCGGAGCTGGCGGCTTTTGTCGCCGGAAGCCGCAATATCTACTGGGAAGCCGGGCTGAAGCTTTTCTGGTTCAAGCTTGCCCGCCCGAGCTATTATTCCTGCCAGCAGGGTTCGGGGATCATGTTCTACAAAGGTACGGCGATGGAGTACCAGCGGCGGAGCCGCGGACTTTCCGTTCTCAACAGCATGGATTTTTCCGATAGTGGGGAGAGCTTGTGCTTCTCGCTCACCGGCCAGCGGGGCGCGGCCTCGAAGCATGAACTGGAACTCGCCTGCCAGGCATTGCCCGAGCTTGATGCTATCGTGCTATCGTACCCGGCGAGCGGCGTTCGCTCCTCGATCTCGAAGTGGGAATACACGGATAATCCCAACATATCCTTAAATACTATGACATATTACAAGTATTTGTGCGAGGATTTTCGCTAATATCTAGCAACGTTGCCGCAATTCGTGGCCCTTATTCAGGGTGCCGTCGAGGGAGTCGCAATAGAGTGTTCGGATTGATTTAATGGATGTCACCAATTCGCATCTTTGCTACAGGCCACAATGCCAACGGGCGGCAAGCCGAAATCATGGCACCGCCAGGCAGGATCGAGCGCGCCAATCCGTGGCGGATAAGTCCTTGCCGCGGTACGCAAGACTGCTTTGTCGTAGATCCACAAGATTGCAGAATGCGGTTGATTCGCCAGAGCGAGAAGTCGCGGGTTAGGATCTTCATGCGCGGCCAACTGAACGGGAGCGACATGAATGTCCAGGCCCGCACGGTCGAAAAAAAATCCTCCGACGATCGCCAGCTGGGAAGGATCCTCGACCGGAGTGTTCGGGTGGTCCCAAAAGAAGACAAGGTTTTTTGTTCCCGACACGATCAGCGCAGTCGAAGCCGTTTGAAAATTGTAAATCTTGAACGCTGGGTCCTTCTGAAAATTGTATACGACCGCCGAGCACGCAAAGCTCAGGATTAGAATAAGGCGCGAAACCGGAAGGGAACGTTGCAACCGTTCGAACGCCAGCGCAACCCCTAGCAAGATACTTGGGATGAAAGGCATGAGATAGCGCAGGGTGAAAACGGGACGCCAGATGGCGAGCGCTATGACCGCTGAAACACTAGCGATTCCGGAAAGAACTGCAATCTGGGCGCTCGTTTGGCTCCCATCCTCTCGTTCAATAGCCTCGGATTTACGAATGAACCTGAATAGCATCGCTGTGCAGGTGATCAGAACGATCGCTAGAGTGATGGTGGACGTGCCCAGCACGAAATCGAGCGCTTTCAATAGTTCAATCGGCTCCAGTGGCCGGTACCAGACAACATTGGGATCTGAAAATTGCGCGATCCGCCGGAATTGAACGAGAAACCACGCGCCGGCCGGAACAAAGAGGAGAGCTGCAGGCCAAGTTTTTGTCGCCCGCTCCCGATAGAGCCAGAGAAACACGAGGGCCTGAAATCCGACGAGCGGCAGCACATAGTAATGCGTTAGAATGGCCAAACTACTACATAGTGACCAAATCGAAGCGCGCTTCGTATTGGGATCGTCCAGCATTCTGACAAACGCCACCGTGCCGCCGGTTGCAAGGCAGAAGAGCAGCGAATAGGCACGCGCCTCTTGCGAATAATGAAAACCTGGAATCCATAGCGCGGTCATCACGCACCAAAGTAAGCGCGTTCGCCATGCAATTCCCCGCGTGGTGATCAGGCAAACCAGCGGTGCAATCGTACCGAAAACCAGTGCCGGAAAGCGCAGCGATTCGTTGGAAAGGCCAAACAGGCGCGACCAGAGATGTGCCAAGAGGTAGTACACGGGCGCATTGACATCCTGAAGCACCTGATGGACGACGTCACTGAGTGTCGGCTGAGCCGCGATTGCGCCTGTGAAGGTTTCGTCGAGCCAAAGCGGCGCGTCGGCCCCGTGGGTTATGCGAATCACAAAAGAGAGCAGCAGGGCTCCGGCCGTTGCAGCGACCATCGAATCCGAAAGAACTGCCTGGCGTTTTGCGCTGGCGAAAAGGGATCGGAGGTGCGACCACTTAAATGTAAGTCGGCTTTCGCCTGGTTTCGACGCGGGCCGCATTAAACAGACTCGGATGGCGCGAGGTTTAAGCGTATCGTGCGCATCGTTGAAGTACTTTTCGCGCGACTGGGGGAGGATTGGTCTCGGGGCTTGTCGAATTCAGCCCGCCGCAACGTCGTGATCCCTCATCACTGCTACTGATGGCGTGGACGGCGCGAGGCCAATTCGGGCGTCCGTCGTCACGACGTCGTTGATCAAGAACAAGGGCCGCTGCTTCCCTTGCATAAAAATCCGGCCGATATAAATGCTGATAACCGCAAGAGAGAGCAGCTGAGCTGTCGAAAAAAATGCGATGATGAGCGCGAGGCTGGTCCAGCCTGGAACGGCGTGTCCAAGGATTTTGGAGGCAGCGATATAGAACGCAACAGCACATCCAATCATGACTCCGAAACCAGTAAGGATCGTTGCAAGGCGAAGCGGAACGGTGGAAAAGCTCGTCAAACCAGCGAGAGCAAGCTTGATCATTTTCACGAGCGTGTAGCCCGTTTTTCCGGCAAAGCGAGGGTCTCGATCGTAGAATATTTCGGTCTGGCGACCGCCTAGCCAGGCAACCATCCCCCGCAAGAAGCGATCTTGCTCAGGCATGGCATTGAGCCGCTCGACAATTTGCCGCGACAACAGCCGGAAGTCGCCCGTGTCCATGGGGATCGCGATATCCGATACGCGGCCGAGCAGCCGATAGAAGAGGTGCGCAGTGGCGCGCTTAAAGGCACTATCACCGGGGCGCGCCCGGCGCTGGCCGTAGACGACGTCGAAGCCCTCATCCATTCGCGCCAGCATCTCGCCGAGAAGTTCCGGGGGATCTTGCAGGTCCGCGTCGATGACGAGAACGCGTTCGCCCGTAGCTTGGCTAAGCCCAGCCGTTACCGCGAGCTGATGGCCGTAGTTGCGCGCAAGATTGATGGCAATAACGCCTGGCCGCGTTAAGGCCATCGTCCGGATACACGCCCAGCTGCTATCGGTCGACCCATCATTTACAAAGATGATCTCGTAAGAGCCGCCTGCCGAGTTTTGGCAGGCTGCGATCATCCTATCGACAAATCGGGGCAGGCAGTCTACTTCGTTGAAACAAGGAGCGACCACCGACAGCATCGGCCGATGTCGTATCGACTGGTCTCTCATATCCTGATGTCGTTGCTGTTAACCTGAATTTTAGGCGTCATGCGACTGTCCTCAACTTAAAGCTCCGGGGATATGAGTCCCGTACCGGTAAGCAAGGGCGGTGCGGCATAGCAAAGCCTCATGCCGGATCCCTGTTCTACCGGAGATTTAAGCGTGGAAGGTTGATTCCAAGAAAACTTGGAAGATCAAATTGCAACCAGGCAGCCGATTGTGACCGCGCCGCCGCTTACTTCAAAGTCAGAAGATACAGGCCAACGAGCACTAAAGCTACGCCGCAAGTGCCCGACAGCGTTGGCCGCTCGTCTAAGAACAGGATCGAGCAGAGGTAGATTAAAGCATAGGTAAGCACAGTGAATGGATAAACCTGGACCAGGGCCGCTTTGGACAAGCTATAGATCCAGAAAATGGTGCCGAGCCCGTAGAGTGCGAGCCCCATCGCTATCCAGTGATTGAGAAAAGAGACGATCTCGGTTCGCTCGCGAGCACCGACGGCAAGCAGAAATTGACCGCCAGCGGCGCAAGCCGCGCCGCCGATCAGCGACATTATCGTGAGTGGCGACATTGTTCGGGTGATCAATTGGGGATGGGAAAGCCCGCGCGAATCGCGGCGTGCTTAAATCGTGCGATGTGCTGAACCAACGGTTGCGGTAGGCGACTTAGAACTGAATTGCGAAGCCGCCAATGCAGAGGGGCAACATTCGGTATGCGCCGGCCCTCTGCAACTTCGTGGCTGCGGATCAAGTCAGGCATGCGCTCGAGAGCATTCTTGCGCACGAAAAGGAAAGTATTGTAGCGATACCAGGGCTCGACCTCGCGAATGGTCGATATGTTAGGTCTTACAAAATCAAAAAGCGCGAAGCCACGGAAAGCAAATTTGTCACGCCAATACTCGTACGGCTGTTCATTAACATGAAATTCTCCGCCCTGACCAGGAACCGCGGCGGAGAACATGATGACATCTCCATGTGCGACGAGATTATCGATGAAGGTGTCCGCCTTTGATGCGGGGATATGCTCGGCTACTTCCAAGCTTTGGACAAGATCGAAGCGACGTTCGAGGCGGAAAGGCAGCGATAAATCCAAGGCGATCAAATGAGTTGCTGGAACTGCCAATCGGTCCGGATCGATATAGGCGCCGTCTACCCCGAATGCGTCCTCCACGCCCGACCGGTGCCATTCCTCAACCCACACGCCGCGCCCGCATCCGACGTCGAGCATACTCGATACCGGCAAGTAGCGGCGCAAGAACGGGATCACTACCTCGGCTGAGCGTCGACTGCCAATTTCGACATAATCAAAAAATTTGTCGTCATAAACGTGGGTCTGCGCGTCAGGCATCTTGCGCCACTCCGGTCCTCGGCCGCTTTGCCGCACGGCAGCCTTGCCATGACAGACAACAGCCCGGAAGCTAGATTCGTACAATGCTGAGCTTGCGCGAGCCGCACAAGTAGCTGGCGTTAGGCAATTGCTGCGACCTGGTGCCCGCAATTGCGAGCAAGATTGATAACAGTAACGCCCGGCCACGTTAAAGCCGCCCCCTAATAGAGCCCGCCGGTTCCGGTCCCGACCAGACGGTCGGCGTCGTGGTTGATCGTGAGAGCCCCAGGTGTCGCATCGCCAATCGCATAGGAATCGGGTGGCGCGGTACCGGGCTTGAACGCCTCCTGAATGGCTCCCGGAGAACTCGCGCTTGTCCTCATTCCCGTTTTGATGTCGACCCAGATGAGCTTGATGCCGGGCGGCGCACGGAAAGGAATGTCGGGCTTGCCGGCCAAGGCCAATTTCATGAAGTCGCGGAAAATGGGCGCCGTAAAATGCGCGGCCTGCGCCGATCCCCCGAGCGAACGCGGCTGGTCATAGCCCATGAAAACGCCGACCGCGAGATCGGGCGAGAAGCCAACAAACCAAAGATCCTTCGCATCGTTGGTCGTTCCGGTCTTGCCCGCGAGGTGCTTGCCAACTTCCCTAATCGCCTGGCCTGTTCCGCGTTGAATGACGCCTTCCATAATCGAAGTGATTTGATAGGCCGTCAACGGATCGAGAACCTGCTCGCGGTTGTCGATCAATCTCGGTTCGGTTTGGTTGTTCCATTCCGCCGCATCGCATCCCTCGCAGATGCGCTCGTCGTGGCGGTAGATCGTATGACCCCACCGGTCCTGAATGCGGTCGATCAATGTCTCTTTAATTCTCTTGCCGCCATTGGCGAGCATCGAATAGGCGGTGGTCAGGCGCACCAGGGTGGTTTCCCCGGAGCCAAGCGACATTGCGAGATAGGGCGGCAGATCGTCATAGATGCGAAACCTTTTGGCATATTCGGCAATAAGCGGCATGCCGACGTCACGCGCAAGCCGAACCGTCATCTGGTTGATCGAATGCTCGACGCCATGGCGTAAGGTGTGTGGCCCGCTCGACGTGCCCTCGAAATTTTCGGGGCGCCACACCCCAAGCCCTGGCCCTTGGTCGATTTCGATAGGGGCATCAAGAATGATAGAGGATGGCGTATAGCCATTGTCGAGCGCGGTGGCATAAACAAAAGGCTTAAAGGATGAGCCCGGCTGTCGCATGGCCTGGCTCGCGCGGTTGAACTCGGACTGATCGAAGGAGAACCCGCCGACCATGGCGAACACGCGGCCCGTATAGGGGTCCATCACGACGATCGCGCCGCTGACTTCGGGAATCTGGCGCAGCCGGTACTGACCGGATTTCCCGTCTAAGGGCTCGACATAGATCACATCGCCCTGTCCAAGCGATGCGCGCGAGCCGCGGGACCAGCGAAGCCCGGTCGCGGCGAGCGTGCCGGTGATCCTTTCGCGTTCGATCTCGCCGGATTTTTCATGCCGCGGCTGCAAGCCGATTTGCGCGCTCGTTGCGTTCACATCGAGGACGACGGCGAGCCGCCAGGGCGCCACATCGCCCAAGGCCGGAACGTCGGCAAGCGGGATTCCCCAGTCCTGGCTGATATCGATGTGGCGCATTGGGCCGCGAAAGCCGTGCGATTCGTCGTAACGGACAAGGCCATCGACCAGAACGCGCCTCGCCATCAGCTGCATCTTGGGATCGAGCGTGCTGCGAACCGAGAGGCCGCCTTCGTAGAGCTTTTTTTCGCCGTAACGCTCGCCGAGCTCACGCCGGACTTCTTCCGCAAAATAGCCGGCGGCGAATGCGTTGGGCGAAAGCACCCTGGGATTGACACCGAGCGGCTCGGCCTTGGCTTTTTCGCCATCCTCGCGCGAGACGACGCCATTTTCCACCATGCGGTCGATGACCCAATTGCGCCGTTCGATCGCCCGTTCGCGCTTTAAGAAAGGATGATAATTGTTCGGCGCTTTCGGCAGGGCGGCAAGATAAGCGGCCTGCGAAAGCGTGAGTTCCTGCACCGACTTGCCGTAATAATTGAGCGCCGAGGCAGCCACGCCATAGTTTCCAAGGCCGAGGTAGATTTCGTTCAGGTAAAGCTCCAGAATCTTATCCTTGGAATAGGCCCCCTCGATACGCAACGCGAGCAGCACCTCACGGAATTTCCGCGTGAAGGACCGCTCCTTCGTCAAGAGAAAATTCTTGGCGACCTGCTGGGTGATGGTTGAAGCGCCTTGGATATGCCTATCGCCTTGAATGAACACAAAAAGGGCTCGAACGATGCCTTCCGGGTCTATTCCGGCATGGGAATAGAAGTTCTTGTCCTCGGCCGAAATGAAGGCGTTTTTGACGAGCGGCGGAATGGCGCTGCTCGGCAGATAGAGGCGCCGCTCGCGTGCGTATTCGGCGATTAGCGAACCATCACTCGCATGGACTCTTGTCATGACGGGCGGTTCGTAATCCTTGAGCGCCGTGTAGTCCGGCAGGTCCCGCCCGAATTCCCAAACCAAAAGCGCCGCCGCGCAAGCCGCGACGACGAAAAGGATCGCGCCTGTTGCGAAAATGAACCCTAGGAACCGGGTAATTAGCCTCATACTTTCAGGCCCTGTAAAAAGGAATTGACCGGAGTGAAATCAAATGAAGTCCTGCCCGAAGCCTGTTGCTTTCAGAATAGCGCGTCAATCCAAGCCAAAAAATGACTATCCAGTTATTAGGTTCCGCTAGCCGCATCAGCCGTTTTCGATTCATCCCGGAAACGCTACAGTTTGACCGCCTTTCCCATCCCACAGATATGTCATCTCCTCCGTGGGGCGTTTTTGTGTTGAAATTTTGTCGGCCTGATCAGCGCCCGGTGGCTGACGCTTCGGCTGAGGACTACAATCACTACTGAGCGGCGAGAATCGAGCACGGAATTCTTGCGGAAGCCTTACTCCCCAGCCTTTGGCGAAATCCGGACTCTAATGCCGTTCGGACGGCAGAATTTTTCCGACGGGCGACAAATCGGGATCGGCAGTAGTTATGGGCGCATTTCTCTCCCGTGACGCGAAAAAGGCTTCAATCGCCTCAGCGACCTGGCCCGAAGCATGATCTCGCCACTGTGGAGAATTCAGCGCGTGGCTTTCCGCACCGTTGGAAAGATAGCCGAGTTCCAGCAATACGGAAGGGACGTCCGGGGCTTTCAGAACGAGGAAGCCGGCCGAACGCCGCGGATTCTTGTTGAGCCGCCCCGCGGCCCGCCAGTAATTCACCAAAGTACGCGCGAACATGTGGCTGTAGGCACGGGTCTCGCGCCGTGTCAAATCGAACAAGATGCCAGAAACTTCGTCGTTGTCGCCGGATGGGTCTAAGCCTGCCACGATGTCGGACCGGTTTTCTTTTGCGGCCAAGCGGGCTGCTTCCGCATCCGACGCGCGATCCGAGAGCGTGTAGACAGTGGCACCAGATACACCGGCCGCCTTGGACAAGGTATCCGCATGAATCGAAATGAACAGGGCCGCATTGCGGTCACGTCCGATTCGAACGCGTTCATGCAACGATACGAAACTGTCTTCTTCGCGAGTCAAGACAATTTTGAATTGGCCTGTCGACTCTAGCTTAGCCGCTAGAGCTTTAGCAAACTCGAACACGATTTCTTTTTCGACGACACCTCGAACCCGGGCGCCTCTATCGATTCCGCCGTGCCCCGGATCGAGAACGATGACCGGCAATCGCGAAGCCGGCTCCGGAGCAACGGTCTTCTTGGTTTTCGCAAGTTCCGCCAATCGTGCCCTAGCGGCTTGTACCGCACTTTTGAAGCTTGCCTTGTCAGCCTTGGCGAGCACAATGACCAACTGCGCTTGCTTATTCCCTGGTCCCTTTTTCTCGCAGCCTACCCGCAGCACCAGGGCGGGCAGCGCAAGATCGATCACGATGCGCGACTTTCCCGGTTCGAGTTGCCCATACCGGAAGGATGCGACAAGATTGGTCTTTCGCCGCTCAAGATTCGCCGCTTTGCCAATCTCTGGATCCAGTGCGAAATTGGTTTGCGGCAAATCGACTATGACCCGGTCGGGATCGGCGAGAACAAAGGCCGTTGCCTCGAGGGGCTCGGAAACTTCGAATGTAAGCGTCGCCCGGTCATTGCTCTGGTCGAGTGCGACTGAGCTCGCGATCGGCCGGTTTACTTGTTCCGTTTGGACAGCCGCCGCATTGGCTCGAGAACTGCAGTATTGCAGAGCTAAAGATAGCGGTGTAAGGGAAACGACGAGCGCTAAGATCCTGGCCGCGAAGGCCAGGGCAGCTGAGCCGCCAATAAGTTTGTTCATGTCAGCGCATTTGGCCATCAATCCGCCTGGCTTTGCCGCGCCCCCCCCCATCAACCGAAGAATTTAATGTGTGGCAGGGGCATTTTCGTCCTCTCCCGGTTGTTTTGTGTTTAGAGCAGGCTTCGTTAACGAGTGATTTTTGCGGCAGAAACCCACAGCAAAAACCGAAACCGAAGCGACAAATTGTCAAGGAAACTTGCCAAACAGCCAATAATCCCGATATGAGTGGTGATTGTATGTTTGGGTCTGGGAATTTCCCTGCTCGTCGGGGACTGGTTCTCGTGCCGCGCCGCATTTGCCGCGATGAAGTTTGGAATATTTGCGTATTGGACCGCTCGGTTGTCTTGCGAGAGCCAAAGCAGGAACGAAGCTCGCTTTGGCGGGTGTAAGCTTGGCCTTGACCAAAGTGACGTCTGCCTGGAAAATCATCGGCTAGTTTTTTTTCCAGAATTGCCGGAATTAACGGGTACCGAGGACATGAGTTGTCCCGAAACGAGGCATTACGCCCCTGCCGATTATACAAGCGAAGGCTTTGCCCCAGTTCGGCCGCCGGTCGCTTGCCGAGTCTATGGAAGCAGAGTTCCCCCCAAGCTTATGCGATTAGGGCGCCAAACGGCCCCGCGTCGCCGTCGTCGAATTACCGGCCGTGCCGTTTGCCGCAGCTTGATCCGTGGCAAACCACCCACCCTCCGCGGGATTGCGGCGCCTTCCTTCTCCTCCCAACTGCTGCGTGTATCGGCCTTGCGCCGGTCAAGCCGCGCCACAGCGTCCGCACTCCGGACATTGCATGGCGGCCCTGGCCCGCTGACCCTTACGCCTGAACGAGTTTCAAATGTCCAGCAAAATGCTCATCGACGCGTCGCATCCCGAAGAAACCCGGGTGGTCGTCGTTCGCGGCAACCGAGTCGACGAATTCGATTTCGAATCAGCCAGTAAAAGACAGCTTCGCGGCAATATCTATCTCGCCAAGGTGATGCGGGTCGAACCTTCGCTCCAGGCCGCCTTTGTCGACTATGGCGGAAACCGCCACGGTTTTCTGGCCTTCTCCGAAATTCATCCCGATTATTATCAAATCCCAATTGCCGACCGCCAGGCGCTGATCGAGGAGGAGGCGAGAGCCGGGCGCGAAGAGGAGGAAGATGTTGCCCGCCCTTCTCGCCGCAGCCGCCGCCACCGGCGCGACGAGCGCAACGGACATTTTGCTGAGAAACGGCGTGACGCCGGCCCTGCCCTGTCCGAGCCCGCTATGAAAGAAAACCATTTCGAGACGGACGGCCGCATCGAGCCGGAGGCCGAAACCGAAGGTTCGGGACTTGAGACGCTCGAGGACGAGCACGCAAGCTCCGGCGGGGAATCGGAGTCATCGGATCCCGCCGCCGAAACCACCCTTGCCGGTGTGGTTGTTGAACCGGCAATTGACCTTGCAATGGACAACCCCCTGGCTTTGGAGCCGGAGTATGCGTTCCCAACCGGCGCCGGCGAGAACCCTCAACTATTGAAATCGGATTGGGCTGAGACCGGGCGCGATAGCGCCGCCAGCGAAAATGGCGGCGAGGGCGATGAAGAAGGTGCAGAAATCGAACAGCTTGGCGGCGGCGATGCGATGGAGGAGATGCCAGTTCGCCCCCTCCGTCCCCGGCGGCAGTATAAAATCCAAGAGGTGATCAAGCGCCGCCAGGTTCTGCTTGTTCAGGTCGCCAAGGAAGAACGCGGCAACAAAGGCGCGGCGCTCACGACCTATCTTTCCCTGGCTGGCCGCTATTCCGTCTTAATGCCGAATACCGCGCGCGGCGGCGGCATCTCACGCAAGATTACCGATCCGGCCGACCGCAGGAGGTTGAAATCCATCGCTCAGGAACTCGAGGTTCCGGACGGCATGGGCGTTATTGTCCGCACTGCGGGCGCTGCGCGCACCAAGGCCGAAGTCAAACGCGATTTCGAATATCTGTTGCGAATGTGGGAAACCGTGCGCGAGACCACTTTGCGATCAAGCGCACCTACTTTAGTCTATGAAGAGGGCTCGCTGATCAAGCGATCGATCCGCGACCTCTACAACAAAGATATCGACGAGATCTCGGTTGCAGGCGAGGACGGCTATCGCGAGGCCAAGGAGTTTATGCGCCTGCTGATGCCCAGCCATGCCAAAATGGTCCAGCCCTATCGCGATCGCTCACCAATGTTTGCGCGATTTGGCGTGGAGACGCAGCTCGACGCCATGTTCTCGAATCAGGTAACCTTGAAGTCGGGCGGCTATATCGTCATCAATCAAACCGAGGCCTTGGTGGCGATCGACGTCAATTCCGGGAGGTCCACGCGCGAACATAATATTGAGGACACCGCACTGCGGACCAATCTCGAGGCCGCCGACGAGATCAGCCGCCAAATGCGCTTGCGTGATCTTGCCGGTCTTATTGTCATCGATTTCATCGACATGGAGGAGGGTCGCAACAACCGCACTGTCGAGCGACGACTCAAGGAGGCGCTCAAGAATGATAGGGCCCGGATCCAAATCGGCAGGATGTCGCATTTTGGTCTTCTCGAGATGTCGCGTCAACGGATGCGCGCGGGCGTCATAGAAGGCTCGACCATTGCCTGCCCCCAGTGTGCTGGCGCCGGGACGGTTCGCTCCACGGCATCGATCGCCTTGCATGTTCTGCGGGCACTCGAAGATTCGTTGATCAAGAATTCGGATTACGATCTCCTTGTTAGGACGCGGACGCCTGTCGCGCTTTATATTCTCAACCAGAAGCGCTCCCATCTGCGCGATTTGGAGTCTCGGTTTGGTGTCTCGCTGACAATTGCCGCCGATGACGGCTTGACCAATGCAAGCTATTACACGCTGCAGCGAGGCGAACCTGCCGCAGGCACGAAAGAGTCCCCGGCGGTGGCGCCGCTGGCGGTGCTCGGCCAAACGCCGGCGCAAGATTTTCTGTCCACGCCAGGGGAACTCCCGGCTGCCGCGGCATCATCCGATGATGAAGCGCAGGCTGACGGCGAGGAACTACGGGAGAGCGAGAATGAGGCCTTTGGCGGGCAAAGGCGCAGACGCAGGCGCAGACGCGGCCGAGGCAGTGACCGCGACGCCTCCGGAATAGCCGCCAATGCGCCGCAGCCGCCCGATGACGCCTTAGAAGCAATGGCAAAAATTGCGGAACTGGGTCCCGTTAAATCGTCTGTCTCCTTGGCAGCCAGCGAATTGGCGGCCCCCCTCGCCAACAAGGATACCGAAACTGATCGCCCAACCATCCGCGGGCGTTCGCGGGCACCCAGCGGTGAGGACGCTTCGGCATCTGCCGAAGCGGCCATGTTCGCGTTCGAGCCTGATGCGCCGGTTCCGACTGGAGATCCCCCTGATGACGAAAATATGGCGGCAGGCAAAAGGCGGCGGCGAGGGCGCCGCGCGCCGCGCGGAGGCCGCGCGGCCGGCGGCGAGGCTGCCACCCCAACGTCGACCGGTCAGGAATTCGAAGATCACGGTCGGGGCGAGGCTCCGCCAACCGATCACGAAGTTCATTCGCTGCCCAAAACCGCAGAATACGATCAGCCGGACGCGCGCGAGCCCATGCCAACCGGCGCCGATATTCCACTCCAGACGGAGGAAACTCCGGAAGAGGGTTCGAAACCCGCCGCAGAGCGTCCTAAACGTTCCGGCTGGTGGCAAAGGGCAAGAGCGGGCTGGCGCGGGTGAGGCATGATCGGAGAGCCTTCCGAAGCCGAAGCCCTGCGCCACAAGCAAAAAATGGAAAAGCGCAAAGCCGCGCAGGACGCCGAGGTCGCCTCGAAGACGATAACCCAAAAAGGCCTTCTCATCGTCCATACCGGCAAGGGCAAAGGAAAATCCACGGCGGCTTTTGGGCTTTTGCTGCGCGCTCTCGGCCATGATTGGCCTTGCGGCGTCGTGCAATTCATCAAGGGCGCCTGGACCACCGGCGAGCGCAAGGCGCTTGCCCGCTACGCCGAACTTCTCTCATGGCATACCATGGGCGAGGGGTTTACCTGGGAAACCCAAGATCGCGCGCGCGATGTGGCCGCGGCAGCAGCGGCATGGGCCAAAGCGCAGGAGCTTATGGCAGATCCGAAAGTGAAACTGCTGGTGCTGGACGAGCTGAATATCGCCTTACGCTATGACTACCTTCCATTGGCTGGCGTTGTCGCTGCTCTGCGCGCACGTAGACCGGACCTCCATATCGTTGTCACGGGGCGCAATGCCTGTCCCGAAATGCTCGAGGCAGCCGACCTCGTGACCGAGATGAGTCTCGTAAAACATCATTTTGCCGCGGGCGTTAAGGCGCAAGAGGGGATCGAGTTCTGAGGACCGCGCGCCGGGCGAAGAGTCTTATGGTGCAAGGCACGGGCTCGGGCGCCGGCAAATCGCTCATTGTCGCGGGACTTTGCAGAGCCTTTCGCAATCGCGGGCTCGAAGTTCGCCCGTTCAAGCCGCAAAACATGTCGAACAATGCCGCCGTGACGCAAGATGGCGGCGAGATCGGCCGCGCGCAGGCGACCCAGGCGCTTGCCTGCGGCGTCGCGCCAAGCGTCGATATGAACCCTGTGCTTCTAAAGCCACAAGGCGATGATGGCGCCCAAATTGTCGTCCGGGGAAAGGTGCGCGGCACGGCCCGCGCCCGAGAATACCAGGAGCTGAAACGGAAACTTCTGCCCGAAGTGCTCGAAAGTTTCGAACGGCTTTGTGCGGATTGCAGCCTCGTGATTGTCGAAGGCGCGGGCAGCGCCACCGAAATCAATCTGCGCAAGAACGACATCGCCAATATGGGCTTCGCGCGCGCCGCCGATGTTCCTGTGATTTTGGCCGGCGACATCGACCGCGGCGGAGTGATCGCCCAAATCGTTGGCACAAAAGCTGTGCTCGATCCAGCCGATGCGCGCATGATAGCAGGTTTTGTCGTCAACAAATTTCGCGGCGATCCAAGCCTTTTTGCGGGCGGAATTCGCATTATCGAAGAAGTGACGGGCTGGAGTTCCTTCGGCCTCATTCCCTATTGCGCCGAAGCCGCGCGTCTGCCCGAGGAAGATTCGCTCGGGCTTTTGTCTTCGCGCCCGCGAGGCGAAGGGCCAATCACGGTTGCCGTTCCGGTCCTGCCCGGCATCAGCAATTTCGACGACCTCGATCCCCTTTACTTGGAGCCGGAGGTCCGCCTCGTCATGGTCGGGAGCGGCGAGACTCTGCCTACCGAGGCGTCGCTCGTCATCCTGCCCGGATCGAAGACGACAATTGCCGGTCTTGCGGCCTTCCGGCGCGAGGGCTGGGACATCGACCTCTTCTCTCATGTGCGCCGCGGCGGCCATGTGTTTGGCCTTTGCGGCGGATACCAGATGCTCGGCAAAATCATTCGGGATCCTTTAGGCGCCGACGGCGCTCCCGGCGAGGCGCGGGGGCTCGGCCTGCTCGACGTCGAAACGCAACTTGAAGGCGACAAATTGCTTTTGCCCGTGCAAGGCGCGGGCGCGCGCGGCGGTGCCGCGTTCCACGGCTACGAAATGCATATTGGCCGGACTTTCGGGCCGGATTGCACGCGGCCTCTGCTGCGTTTTTCAGATGGCCGCAGCGATGGCGCGGTGTCGGCAGACGGGCGGGTGAGCGGCTGCTATGTGCACGGGCTTTTCGGTTCCGCCGCGCAGCGCGGCGCCCTCCTCTCGCGCCTCGGCGGCAAGGGGTCTGGCGTGTCCTATGAAGACGCAGTCGACACAGCGCTCGACGCCATTGCCTTGCATCTCGAAAAGCACATCGACCTCGACCGGCTGCTCACGCTCGTGAGATAGCGAGCGCCATCATTGTCAAAACGAGCCAGTGAACGGCGCAGGCCCGCCGGTAAAGCGTGATTGCCCGCTTAATGTCTCCGGAGCAAGGCGTGTTGCCGGTCCCGATCCAGGCATCATCGATGCTTATTTTGCCATAGCTGCGCGGCCCGCCAAGCCGCAAGCCGAGGGCTCCGGCAAATGCCGCCTCCGGCCATCCGGCATTGGGCGAAGGATGCCCGCGCGCATCGCGGCGGATCGTGTGCAAGGCGTTTCGGAACCAGGCTCCTTTGGCGAAGAGGCTCGCAATTCCGACCCACACCGCCGACAGTCTCGCAGGGCAGTAATTGACAATATCGTCCATCTTCGCCGAGGCGAAGCCAAATGCGGCATGGCGTTCCGTGCGGTGGCCGATCATGCTGTCTGCGGTGTTGATGGCCTTGTAGCAGAGGCCGCCGGGAAGCCCGCCAAGGGCAATCCACAATGCGGGCGCCACGACGCCATCGCAAAAACTCTCGGCAAGACTTTCGATCGCGGCGCTGGCTACGCCAGCTTTGTCGAGTTGCTGGACGTCGCGGCCGACGATTTTTGCCACCGCCTCGCGGCCCTGTTCCACTCCCTGTTCGAGTGCCTTTGCAACGGCGGCGACATGCGAATCGAGGCTGCGCTGCGCGATGAGGCTCGACGCAATGAGTGCGGTCAGCGCTAGAGTGAGCGGCCGCGGAAGCCCCGACGCGCCAATTCCGGCGTTGATGAGATATGCAGCGCAGGCCGAGACCAAAAGGAGCAGTGTCAGCGCCGCTGCGCCCGCCGCCAAGCGCGCGGCAAAAGAGCGATTTTTGTTGTTGAACTTATGATCGGCAAGCGCGATGACCCAGCCGATCCAGCTGACCGGGTGACCGATGAGATGAATAAGTTTGTGCGGGTATCCAACAAACGCCTCTATCCCGACAGCGAGAAGTGCAAGCTTCAAATTTTCGGACAAATCCATGGATGAAGCCTTTTGTCCCGAATGGTCACGCGCTTCCCGAGCCGAGCATGGAGGCTATCTTTCTGCCGCGCGGCTTGCCTATCCTCACGCCCCAGAACCTTGGCTCGATCTCTCGACCGGCATAAATCCATATTCCTATCCTTTCGGCGAATTAGCGCCAGAATACTTAACCAAGCTGCCGGACTCCAGCGAGCTCCTTGCATTAGAAGCTGCGGCGGCAAAAGCATACGGCGCCCCCGTGCATACGCAAGCCATTGCCGCCCCCGGAACCCAAGCGATCGTCAATTGGCTGCCTCGCCTCATCCCGGCGCGGCGCGTTGGAATTTTGGGGTTTACGTATAGCGAATTTGCCCGGAGTTGGGCCGCAACCGGCGCCAAAGTGATGATCGCCACGGAGCCTGCCGCGCTCCAACACCAGGACATCGCGATCATTGTCAATCCTAACAATCCCGACGGAAGGCTTGTCTCTAAACAAGATCTGCTCGCCTTGGCGGCGGCACTCGTGGATCACGGCGGCCTCCTCATCGTCGATGAGGCTTTTGCCGACTTCCTACCTGGCGCCAGCATTGTCCCGGAAATGCCGGCGAGAGGGATCATAGTGTTGCGATCTTTCGGCAAGACTTTTGGTCTTCCCGGGCTTCGTTTGGGTTTCGCGATTGCTCCGGGCGAGTTCACTCAGATGCTGCGCGCCGCCTTCGGCCCTTGGCCGGTTTCGGGCGCGGCGATCGCGATCGGCACAAGGGCCTTGGTGGATATCGGCTGGCTCGCAGCGACAGGGGAGAGACTGAAGTCAGACATAGCCGCTATCGACAAAATATTGGCGGCGGTAGGTTTTGCGTTTCTTGGCGGCACCCCGCTCTTCCGGCTCGCGCGGCACCCCGGCGCGCAGCTCTTCTTTGATCGTCTGGCGCAGGCCGGCATTTTAGCCCGGCGATTCAACGCGCGGCCGGATTGGCTGCGTTTCGGAATCATTTCGCTGCCCGCGGGCCGAATGCGCTTTGGAGCAGCGCTAGGGAAAGAGGATCTCAGGTCGATAAGTGAGTAATTTAGAATTATTATAAATGGATTTATTTAGAATTAATCTTAAGATGTCTCGCGCGTATCTCGCAACATATGTTTGGAAAGAAAAGCATCATTGGGTGCGTCGCGGCTTTAGTTGGAAGTAAAAGGCCATCTTTCGGCCGCGAGCTCAGCCTCCCGTGTGGCCTTGTACCCAGCCGGTTACGCGGTCCTCGAACGCCTCGAATGCCGTTCCGTAGGCGATGAAAGCCCAAATCCCCGCGAGTATTAGCCCGGCTCCCAAACACGCAAAAAACACGAACAAAACCCGTTCCATCCGTATTCCTCCCACATATGGCACCCTCCCGGTCCGGGGCGCTTTCCGCCCTGCATTCTGTACCCTCTTGCCGGCAACTGCAAGTGAGCGAGCCGAAGTTTCGCCGCGAGCCGGGTTACCGGAATTGAAAACCAAGAATTGACTTGCATTTCTGCGCTGTTCTCAGGCAAATCGGCGCTCCCGTCCAGATGGAGCTAACGTCTATGCGTTCGCCAAATCCTGGCCACATGCGCCTTCGGAGCCACCGTGGCACGCTCAGGGCAAGCGTGGTTTGTGCCCTGCTGATCGGCAGTTTTGCCATTGTGGCCGGATGCTGGCCTGCTCCAGTCTTCGCACAGGGAGACGATGTACCGGTGGATGAACTGATGGCGGGCGAGGCCCTGCCCGACCTTGCCCTTGGCTCGAACGGCGCCCCGGTCACGATCGTAGAATATGCTTCGATGACCTGCTCGCATTGCGCGGCCTTTTACGGCGGCACGTTTCCGGAACTGAAGAAAAAGTATATCGACACGGGAAAAGTCAAGTTCATCTTACGCGAGTTCCCGCTCGACCCTTTGGGAGCGGCGGGTTTCATGGTTGCCCGTTGTGCCGGCGACGACAAACGAAACGCAATCGTCGATCTGCTATTTGCTCAGCAGAAAGGCTGGGCCTTTACCGACAAGCCTGTCGAAGCTTTGGCGGGTCTTCTCAGGCAAACTGGCATGAGCCAGAAAACCTTTGACGCCTGCCTCAAGGATCAAAGCCTCTATGACAAGATCGCTAAGGTGCATGATCGCGCAGCCGAAAAATTTGGTGTATCGGCAACACCAACCTTCTTTATAAATGGCAAGAAACAGAAAGGAGAGATAACACCGGACGCACTTGATAATTTGCTCGCGCCCCTTTTGAAGGGATAATCCATCGCAGCTCAAATTTGCGTGCAATGTGGCCTTGACGCCAAAGCGAACCCGGCAAGAAAATAAGCCAACTGTCCAGGATCAAAACAAATCGAGCGAGACGCGCGCTTCATCCGACATGCGTCCCTGATCCCACGGGGGATCGAAAACCATCGATACATTGACCCCGAGCACACCTGCCACTGCGCCAACCGCGGTCTCCACAGAGCGGATGAGTTCGCTAGCGACCGGGCAACCTGGCGCCGTGAGGGTCATGTCGATTTTGACCAGGCGATCCTCGCCGATTTCCACTTTGTAGATCAGTCCGAGCTCGTAAATATCGCATGGGATTTCAGGATCGAACACGGTTTTTAGAGCGGCGGCGATGTCGTTGGAAAAGCGTTCGCGCAAGTCTTGCGGCACAGATTGGTCGAAGAGCCACTCGGGTTCGTTTGGGCTCGAATCGGCAGCTTCAGCCAATTCCCAGGATTCGAAGGATTGTACTTCGTTCATCGCCGTTTCTACCTCTTCAACCGAAAAAACTTTCGGCTTTGATCAGTCCCTCCACCAGTCTGTCGACCTCGTCGAAGGTATTATATAGGGCGAAGGAAGCGCGGCAGGTCGCTGTGACGCCAAAGCGGGAAAGCAGAGGCTGGGCGCAATGCGTTCCGGCGCGCACCGCGATGCCGCATTGATCGAGCACCGTGGCGACATCATGCGCATGGGCGCCAGTCATGTTGAAGGCGATGATGCCGCCCTTTGCTTTGGCGCGGCCAAATATCCGCAACGAATTCATGCGCGACAGGCACTCATGTGCGTAGCAGCTCAAACCAAGTTCATGCGCTTGAATTCGTTCACGGCCGATTTTCTGCACATAGTTGACGGCCGCGCCAAGGCCAATTGCCTGTACGATCGGCGGCGTTCCTGCTTCGAAACGATGCGGCGGTTCGTTATAGGTCACATGATCCTTGGTAACTTCGTTGATCATCTCTCCGCCGCCGAGAAAGGGCGGGAGTTTTTCGAGCCATTCCATTTTTCCATAGAGCGCGCCAATACCGGTTGGCCCATAAAGCTTATGGCCCGTCAGGCAATAGAAATCGATATCGAGCTCCTTAACATCCACGTCAAGATGAACGGCGCCCTGAGAACCATCGATCAAGACCGGAATTCCATGCGCGTGGGCAATCCCCACGATGTCTTTGATGGGAGTCACCGTGCCAAGCACATTCGACATATGGGTCAGTGCGACAAGCTTGGTTTTGGGCGTCAAAATTCGCTCAAATGCATCGAGCAAAAAATTCCCGTCGTCATCAACATCGACCCATTTCAACACCGCGCCCTTACGCTCGCGCAGAAAATGCCAGGGAACGATATTGGCATGGTGCTCCATGATCGAAAGGACGATCTCGTCGCCTTCTTTGATATAAGCTTCGCCGAACGAAGACGCCACGAGGTTGATTGCTTCGGTCGCGGATTTCGTAAAAATTATCTCATTGGAGCTCCCGGCATTGAGGAAGGCGCGAACGGACTCGCGCGCCGCCTCGAAAGCGTCGGTCGCGGCATTGGCAAGATAATGCAACCCCCTATGGACGTTGGCGTATTCATGATAGGTGGCTTGAAGCATCCGCTCCACCACTTGTTTGGGCTTTTGCGCGGAAGCCGCATTATCGAGATAGACAAGCGGCTTGCCATAGACTTCCGTCGCGAGGATTGGAAAATCTTCCCGGATGGCGGTGACATCAAGCGGTAAATCCAGCGAGATATGCTTGTTCATCCATTTGCTCCCTAGGCGCTCAACGCGCCGCCCCTATGCCAATCAAGCGCTTGCGCCGTGTGCAGGTAGTGGCGCCGCCGCGGCATCGTGGCGGGCGGAGAGCCAGGCGCTTATCGCACCGCGCATAGGCGCGACCAGATCTTTATGCCCGATGCCGTCAACCAATTCTCCCGCAAAACCTTCCAGCAACAGAGCCTCCGCCTGCACATAAGGTAGGCCCCTGGTCTGGAGATAGAACAATTGATCGGCGTCAAGGCCGCCGCAGGTCGCGCCATGGCCGCAGGCAACGTCGTCGGCAAAAATTTCAAGCTCCGGCTTCGTGTTCATCGTGGCCATGTCGGACAAGAGAATAGACTTGCAGAGCATTTTGCCATCGGTTTTTTGCGCGCCTTGCGCGACTTTGATTCTGCCCTGAAAGACGCCGGTTGCCTGATCGTCGAGAATGTATTTGAAGGTTTCGCGGCTTACGCAACCTTGCGCGGCGTGCTCGATGCGCAAGGTCGTATCGGCATGCTCCCTTCCGCCCAGCAGCGACACGCCGCTAAGCAAAGCTTCCGACTGCGCGCCGTCAAACCGGACAAACATTTGACGGCGCACAAACCCAATACCGGAAATGAGGCCAAAACTCTCAAACTTCGCGCCACTGCCGATCCGCACGAGCATAGATTCAATGTGGAGACTGCGTGGTGCGTTGCTTGTAAGTGCCGCCGAGTGCGAGAGAGTAGCCCCATCGCCGATGGAAATGACGAGGCAAGAGTTGGTCTGGCCTGCGGGTGCTGCAAGCCCGACGCCTTCCGGTGAGCACGATTCGGCGAAGTGAACCGACGCGCCCGCGCCAATGACCAAAATCGAGCGGCAGTAGCGTGCGACCGGTGCCGGCGAGGCCACGACATGTATGAGATGAACTGGTTCTGGAATCGTTACTCCCGGTGCAACGTCGACCACCGCGCCGTCCTGCATCAGGGCAGCGTTCAGACAGACGATCGGATCCTTTGAGGCGAGATCTTGTGTCGCGAGCATGGCAATGAGCTCGGGAGGACCTTCGGCCAGCACCGCGGAAAGGGACCGCACAGTCAATCCGTCAGGCAAGCCGGAGGATAATTCGGGCACGAAAAAACCGTCGGCGAGAACGAGACGCTGCTTCGGCAGTCGCGCGCCTGCCAACTGATTGCGCAACGCGTTGCGTGCTGCCGGACCGGGAGGCGCCGCAAGCGGCAGGCCCTCGCGCATGAGCGCGCGTAAGTCGGTATAGTGCCACGATTCCATGTGGCGGTGCGGCAACCCAGACACGCTGAACGCTTTAAACGAGTCTTCCCGCAATTGGGCGACGTCCATGCTGCCAGGCAGCAAACGCCTTGACGTCTGGAAAGCGCCGGCAAGGGCGATCTCAGCGGGTGTTCGTGCTTGTAAGATGTCGGCTTTCATAATTGGTACGCTAAGCAGCAGCGGTTTCGGCGGCGTAATCGCTGTAACCGCGCTCTTCCAGTTCAAGCGCCAATTCCCTTCCGCCGCTGCGTTGGATTTTTCCCTGTGCCATCACATGAACTGTATCGGGAACGACATGGTCGAGAAGCCTCTGGTAATGGGTAATGACAAGAATACCCCGCGCGGGACTTCGCAGGGCATTGATGCCATCGGCAACGATGCGCAAAGCATCGATGTCGAGGCCGGAATCGGTTTCATCTAGTATAGCAAAAGCAGGCTCAAGAAGCGCCATCTGGAGGATTTCCATGCGTTTCTTCTCGCCGCCGGAAAAGCCGACATTGAGCGCGCGTCTAAGTATATCCTGGGCTATCCCTAGCTTGCTCGCCGAAGCTTTGACACGTTTCATGAATTCGGGGGTGGACAGTTCTTCCTCGCCCCGGTGCTTGCGCTGCGCATTCACCGCCGCTTTCAGAAAGGTCAAGGTCGCAACGCCGGGGATTTCGATCGGATATTGGAACGCCAAAAAAAGCCCCTTTGCCGCCCGGATATCGGGCTCATCGGTGAGAATATTCTCGCCGTTCAGCAATATCTCGCCCGACTCGACCGAGACGTCCTTGCGCCCGGCCACCACATACGACAAGGTTGACTTGCCGCTGCCGTTCGGCCCCATGAGCGCGGCGACTTCGCCATCGTGAACGGTGAGATTGAGGCCACTGAGGATCATGCGGCCCCCAGCGCAAACAGAAAGGTTCTTTACTTCAAGCACGGGTTCTCTTTCCTTCAGCGTTCCCGTTTCGATGCTGTACCAGAAATTCACAAACGCTGCAGTAGACGCCTGCGGCAGGCCGCATCCGCGACTCATGCAACGTCAGCCGACGCTTCCTTCGAGGGAAATCGCGATCAGCTTTTGTGCTTCGACCGCAAACTCCATCGGCAACTGCTGCAAGACGTCCCGGACAAAGCCATTGACAATCAAAGCCGTCGCTTCCTCGGCCGACAATCCGCGCTGCATGCAGTAAAACAGCTGATCGTCGGAAATTTTGGATGTGGTGGCTTCATGTTCGAATTGCGCGCTTGGGGTTTTTGATTCGATGTAGGGGACCGTATGGGCGCCGCAAGAATTGCCAATAAGCAGCGAATCGCAATTGGTAAAGTTGCGCGCGCCGGTTGCTTTCCGGTGCGCCGTGATCAGACCGCGATAGGTGTTTTGAGATCTACCTGCTGCAATCCCTTTTGATATGACCCGGCTTGTCGTGTTGCGGCCGAGGTGCAGCATTTTGGTGCCGGAATCGACTTGCTGATGGCCGTTGGAGATGGCGATCGAATAGAATTCGCCACGCGAATTGTCACCGCGCAGGATGCAGGAGGGATATTTCCAGGTAATCGCCGAGCCGGTTTCGACCTGTGTCCAGGAAATTTTTGAATTTGTACCCCGGCAGTCGCCGCGCTTCGTAACAAAATTGTAAATTCCGCCCTTGCCTTCGGAGTCGCCCGGATACCAGTTTTGAACGGTCGAATATTTGATCTCCGCACCCTCGAGGGCAATCAGCTCGACGACAGCGGCATGCAGCTGATTTTCGTCGCGCTTGGGCGCCGTGCATCCCTCGAGATAGGAAACGTAGCTTCCCTTATCGGCAATGATCAGCGTGCGTTCGAACTGGCCGGTTTGCCTTTCGTTGATTCGAAAATAGGTCGAGAGTTCCATCGGGCAGCGCACGCCTGGCGGAACATAGACAAAGGACCCGTCGGAGAAAACCGCGCTGTTCAGCGTCGCGTAAAAATTGTCGGTTGTCGGAACTACGGACCCAAGATATTTTTGCACGAGCCCCGGGTGGCGCTGCACGGCTTCGGAGATGGGGCAGAAAATCACTCCGGCCTTGGCGAGTTCCTCCTTAAATGTCGTGACAACCGAAACCGAGTCGAAAACGGCGTCGACCGCAATTCTGCGCTCGGGGCCGATGCCGGCGAGCGCCTCTTGTTCGCGCAGCGGAATGCCGAGCTTGGCATAGACTCGCAGCAATTCCGGATCGACTTCGTCGAGAGATTTGGGACCGGCGGCGGTCTTTGGCGCGGAATAATAGTGAATATTCTGATAATCGATCTTCGGATAATCGACTCTTGCCCAGCGCGGCTCCTCCAAGGTCAGCCAGCGCCGGTAAGCACCGAGCCGCCACTCGGTCAGCCAGGATGGCTCATCCTTCTTTGCCGAGATGAACCGGACAATGTCTTCATTCAGTCCCTTGGGGGCTTTATCCGATTCGATGTCGGTGAAAAACCCGTACTTATACTCATTGACGTCGATCGCTCTCACGCGATCGACCGTCTCCTGGACCGCAGGCATTCCCTTCTCCTCACCTTGGCGGTTTCAAGGACCGCTGGTTGAGCTGTTGCACAATACGCTATAACGCGCCCATTTGGAACCGGGCAATATTCGGACGCAAACGAGACGGTTTTCGGCTAGCTCGGCATTTCATTCACGCGGCCGGCCTATCCCTCCGTGCCCTAATTCTCCTTACAGTCCGTTCGAGAACCTCTAGAAAGGTCATGCAATCTTCCTGCCGCGAATCCCAGCCAAGACTGACCCTGATGGCGCCTCCTGCCAGCTCCGGCGCGATACCCATCGCGCGCAACACATGCGACGGCTGTACCTTGCCGGACGAACAGGCCGAACCCGAGGATACGGCAACGCCCTCCATGTCCAAAGATATAAGAAGAACCTGCGCTTGGATCGAGGGCATTGCGAAGCAGGAGGTATTGGGGAGCCTTTCTGCCCCTTGTCCGAAAAACACCGCTTCGGGCGCGATGCGGGAGATTTCCCGCTCCAGCTTAGTCCGCAATCCGGCAAGCGTTGCGGACTCGTCGGTCTGGCGGGCCTTGGCGGCGCCGAGCGCGGCGGCCAATCCCGCGATGCCGGCAACATTTTCCGTTCCGGCGCGGTAGCCCCTCTCCTGCCCCCCGCCCCGCAAAAGCGGAGCCTTTATGTGGTAAGCATCAGATCGCAGGTAAAGCGCCCCGACCCCTTGCGGGCCGCCGAATTTATGCGCGGAAACGGCGATGGCGTCGGCTCCGAGGTGTCCGGTGTCACAGTCAATTTTGCCCGCCGCCTGAACCGCATCGCAGACGACAAGTCCCCCCGCGGCATGTACCATTTCCGCGGCGGCGGCGACCGGCTGAACGACCCCGGTCTCGTTGTTTGCCGCCTGGAGCGCGAGTATGATTCGCAGGCCAGTGGCGCGCGCGCGAGACAGCGCGGCAGCGAGCGCTTCGAGGTCAAGCACCCCCTTTGATGTGGAACCAACGAGTTCAAGCTGTGACGGAGCAAAACGGTGCCCAGCTAGAACGGCAGGGTGCTCCCCGGCCCCTGCCAAGAGCAGGTCGAAAGGCCTTTTTTCGTCCTGCAGCGTGATATGCGGCGTCAATGCCAAATTCAGCGCCTCCGTTCCTCCGGAGGTAAAGAAGACATTTTTGGGGGCAACGCCCGCAAAAGCGGCGACCTCGACGCGCGCCGTTTCGATCAATGCCCGCGCCGCCTGTCCTTCGGCATGGACGGAGGAAGCATTGCCGCAAAGATCGAACGCCGCAGAGATGGCGGCGCGGGCCGCAGGATGCAGGGGCGCGGTAGCGTTATAGTCGAGATAAATGCGCCTGCGCGCTAAGGAATTCATACCAAGCCTGCGCGATCGAATGCCCGGCAATCCGCACAGGATTAAGCTTGCTTCTCAAAATCCTTGCAATAGAGCGGGACTTACATGCTAGAAAAGCCGCCGGTAAGCCTCAAATTTGTGAGGCGTTTACAAACACGCGTTTTCGGTATCCGATGTCGCGCCTCTTTTACGCGCAACGCGCGTTGTAAAGTCAAGTAGGAGACCGTCGGGTCAGTTCCAATAGGATCGCGGGGCAAAATCGAAACAATGCCTTGACCGCAGCTTGGTTTGCGGCAGCCCCTTTCAGCAACTAACCGAACAATTGCAAATTTTGGAGAAAGAATGCCCGAGGTTAAGTTTAATGGGCCCGCCGGGCGTGTCGAAGGACGGTTTCACCCTTCGACAATCCGCGGTGCACCCATCGCAATCATTTTACACCCGCATCCGCAGTTCGGCGGGACAATGAACAATCAAATCGTCTACAACCTATACTACACATTCGCCGAGCGCGGATTCTCCGTCCTGCGGTTTAACTTTCGCGGGGTTGGCCTCTCTCAGGGCGATTTCGACCATGGCCAGGGCGAACTTTCGGATGCGGCGGCGGCCCTCGACTGGGTGCAGTCGATCAGTCCCGAGGCACGGGCATGCTGGGTCGCCGGCATCTCCTTCGGGGCCTGGATCGGCATGCAACTTCTGATGCGCCGTCCCGAAATCGAAGGTTTTATTGCGATTGCCCCGCCCGCCAACCGCTTCGATTTCTCCTTCCTCGCGCCATGCCCGTCCTCGGGGCTTTTCGTGCATGGCGATCAAGACCGCGTCGCGCCGCTCAAGGAAGTCACCGGGCTTATAGAAAAGCTCAAGACACAAAAGGGAATAACGATCGAGCATACGGTCATTCCGGGCGCCAACCATTTTTTTGAAAACTGCATCGAATTGCTGAACGAGGAGGTGGGCCTCTATCTCGATCGCCGCCTCGGCAATCCGCCAAGGCTTCCCACCCCGGCCCGCAGCGAGCCGGCGGATCGGCAATAATCCGCTCGCACAGAAGCAAGATCGCGATTTATTCGCTAAAGCACCTCAGTCCTTGGCGCGCTCGACATAGGTGCCGTCCGCCGTCTGAACGATGATTTTCGTCCTCGGAGCAATATGTGGCGGGACCATCACGCGCGCGCCGTTCGAGAGCTTTGCGGGCTTATAGGACGAGGACGCCGTCTGTCCCTTCATTGCGGGCTCGGTTTCGACGACTTCGAGCGTCACGCGCGCCGGCAATTGGACCGCGACGGCAGTGCCGTTAAAGATCGAAAGGACACAGGTCATGCCTTCCTGAAGATAGTTTGCCTGGTCCCCAATGACGTCGGCGGGCACGACGATTTGGTCGTAGGTCTCGGCGTTCATAAAAGTATGGCCGTTCGCGTCTTCATAAAGGTAACTGAAATTCATGTCCTCGACATAGGCGCGCTCGACCTGCTCGGTCGTCTTGTATCTGTCCGTGGTTTTTACACCATCCGAGAGTCGCCGCATGTCGATTTGCGTCGTCGGCGTGCCTTTGCCAGGGAAAAAACTCTCCGCGGTCAAAACGACATAGAGCTGACCATCCTCCTTCTCGATAATATTGCCTTTTCGGATGGAACTGGCGATAACTTTCACGGGCAGTCCTTCATAGGAATTTAGATTGGGAGCCCGTTCCAATTGCATTGCGGAGCCGGGCGTTTCGCGCCGCACATAAGCCAAGTTCTTGCAATTCGCTAGAGGATTTTCGTCGCGGGAATTTTGGCCAGCGGTTGACGAGCCCAGACCCCTTACGAAATCACGGCCACTGTGCACATGATATCAGCTAAATGGCGGCAATGAGCAATCCATCACAAGATAAAGCCCCTTGGTGGGAGCCGCATGTTCATAAGGATCGCCGGCCTTTCCTCATGGCACGAAACAAAATGGCCGAGGCCGCGCGGTCTTTTTTCTCCTCCCAGTCCTTTGTGGAGGTCGATACGGCAGCGCTTCAAATATCGCCCGGAAACGAGACCCATACAAATGCTTTTTGTACCGAGATCATCGACGATGCGGGAATCAAATCAATGCTTTATCTGCACTGCTCGCCCGAATTCGCGGCCAAAAAACTGCTCGCCGCCGGAGAAAGGCGCATCTATTCATTTGCCCATGTATTTCGCAACCGCCAGCGCGGAAGGTTGCATCATCCCGAATTTACCATGCTCGAATGGTATCGCGCGGGCGAGCGTTATCAGCGATTGGTCGAAGACTGTCTGGGGCTCCTCGCCCGGACCGCCGCGTCTGCGGGAAGCCGCGACTTGAGTTTTGGCGGCCATGTCGCCGATCCATTCGCCGACCCCGAAATCATGACGGTCGCCGAAGCTTTCGACCGTTACGCCGGCATCGACCTCGTCGCTACTCTTGGCGGCGGGCAGCCAGACCGGGATGCATTGGCGGCCCGCGCAAACGAGCACGGGATCAGAACCGTTGCAGACGACAGCTGGCCGGATATTTTTAGCAAAATCATGGTTGCAAAGATCGAACCGCAGTTGGGCCATGGGCGCCCAACGATTCTGATGGAGTATCCAGCATCAGAAGCGGCGCTCGCAAGGCTGCAGGACGATCCGCGCTTTGCGGAGCGCTTCGAACTATATGCCTGCGGCGTAGAGCTCGCCAATGGTTTTGGCGAATTGACCGATCCCGTTATGCAGCGGCAGCGGTTTGAAGCCGCCATGGCGCAGCGGTTACGAATCTATGGTGAGGCCTATCCCATCGACGACGAGTTCTTGCAGGCGCTGGCGATCATGCCCGAGGCGTGCGGCATAGCGCTTGGCTTTGACAGGCTGGTTATGCTCGCAACCGGCGCATCCCATATTGAGCAGGTGGTGTGGACCCCCGTTTTCGATGTTACGGCCGGCCGATGAACGAACCGTCCGTGACCCTCCGCACCGCTGGCGAGCTTATTGCCGCCGGTCTCGCGCCAGAGGAACAAAGGCGTGCCATCGAAGAAGTCGCTACGGCCTATGCGATCGGCGTTACGGCGACGCTCGCAAATCTTATCGACCGAAATGATCCTGCTGACCCAATCGCACGTCAGTTTGTTCCCAATCCCGCCGAACTTTTGCGGCAGCCGGAAGAGTCGGACGATCCGACGGGCGATGGCGCATACAGTCCGGTCGAGGGCATCGTCCACCGCTATCCCGACCGGGTTCTCCTAAAACTGTTGCACATCTGTCCCGTTTATTGCCGTTTTTGCTTTCGCCGGACGGTTGTCGGGAAGGAGGGTTCCGCTGGTCTGGCTCCGCAGGCTCTCGACGCAGCCATCGCCTATATCGCAGCGCGTCCCGAAATCTGGGAGGTGATTTTGACCGGCGGCGATCCGCTGACTTTGTCGGACCGCCGGCTTGCGGACGTCATCAACAGAATCAAGGCCATCGATCATGTGAAAATCCTTCGCCTGCACACGCGCGTGCCTGTTGCCGATCCTGAACGCGTAACCCCAAATCTGCCCAAAATTTTGCGTGCGTCGGGCAAATCCGTTTATGTCGCCTTGCATGCCAATCATCCGCGCGAAATGACTGAAGCCGCGCGCGCGGCCTGCGCAAAATTCATCGACGCCGGAATCCCGATGCTGAGCCAAAGCGTCCTGCTTGCCGGGGTAAACGATAATATCGACACGCTAACAAAGCTCATGCGATTATTTGTCGAGATGCGCATAAAACCCTATTACCTGCACCAGCTCGATCCGGCGCCGGGAACCTCCCATTTCCGGGTGCCGATCGCCAAAGGCCGGGAATTGATGCGCCAGCTGCTTGGCCGGCTATCCGGCCTCTGCCAGCCCCATTATATGCTCGATATTCCAGGCGGATATGGCAAGTCACCGATTGGCCCAAATTATCTCACAGAACTAACGCCAGCTGGAACCTATAGAATCGTCGATTATCAAGGCCGGCCGCATCTTTACGCGGATGTAACACATAAGGCTGAGGAAAATTGCGGCGTGGACGAGAGGACGCCGGTCAAATTGGATTGAACATAGATCGCCTTTGTTATAGCGCGGCAAGAACCTTTTCGCCGCGGGCAATTCGAGACTTGCGGCCGAACTGGCCATGCGACATCCGGGGTATCGTTGTTGAAACGTATTTCTTGCCTGGTCATTCTGGTTTGGCTTTTCGCGGCCCCGCCTCTGGGTTGTGGCGATTTCGCGATCGAGGCGCGGGCAAAGCAGCAGGACCGCACGGTCGCGCCGTTGGCGCCGCAGCTGCCGGGCCCGGCAGGCAGCCAAAAGAACGGCGGCGGCCAAGCGCCGCAACCACCCGCTCCGCCAACCCAATCTCCGCCGCCGGAGAAAGCGCCGGACGGCGCGGCACTCGATAAGCTCAGTGACTCTCTGAAAAAAATCGAGACGAGTCTCGAACGCCAAAGTTTGACCGACCAAAATCTTCAGGATTTACGCCAGCAAATCGATCCAATTTCACTTGCGGTCACAGCTTCGGTCGATCAGCTGACCCCCCGCCTCGCAGCGATGAAGGACCGTCTCGATCAACTCGGTCCAAAGCCGGCCGATGACGCGCCGCCCGAAAACCCGGCGGTCACGGCTGAGCGCACGGAGCAGCAAAAGCTCTTTAACGACACCGACGAGCTGTTAAAACGCGCCCGGCTGCTTGCGGTCGAGGCGGACCAGACGGCTGCGAACATTACTTCCCGCAGGCGTGCCCTATTCACCCGTTCGCTCTTCGAGCGGGCCACGAGCCTCGCAAATCCTGCGCTCTGGAGCGCCGTTTGGCAGGAAGCACCAAACGATCTCGCCGCAGTAAGGCAAGCGTTCGGCGAATGGTTTGACGCCATCGATCAGCGGCTCGGCGGGAAACTTCTATGGGCGTTTGGCGGTGTCGCAGGATTGATCGCCCTCTCCTATTTCCCGCTCTCGCGGTTGGCCCGGTGGGTCCTCGCTCGCGATGGCGGGGCTTCGGATCCGGGGCGGTTTCGCAAAATTCTCGGCGCGTGGTGGATCGCCCTTGTCATCGCCGTTCCCGCAGCCGCAGCGGTTCTCCTCGCTGGTTTCGTGCTTCAATATTACGATCTTGCCAATGAGCGGCTGCAGCCATTTCTGCGAGCGTGCGGCGAGGCCGCGGTCCGCGCGGCGGCGGCAGCGGGAATAGCCTGTGGCCTGTTTGCTCCGACCCGCCCGAACTGGCGGTTGCCGAGACTCGACGACAAGGTTGCCGCCGGGATCGTCCGGATTGCGGTCGGCCTTGCGCTCGTTGTCTCCGCGGTGCGGCTTTTTGCTGCCCTCAACGATATTGCCGGCGCATCCTTATCGGTTGCCGTTTTGATGCGCGGGCTTGCCGCTGTCACCGGCGCGATCGTCATCGCCGTCGAACTATGGCGATTCGGCAACGCCATGGATAATGATGAATGTCTCGGACCAAAAATTAACACGGCGCGGGATTGGTTCGACCTTCTGCGCATGGCTTCCTGGGCGGTTGCCTCCGTCATCTTCGTCTCCGTAATGCTCGGTTACGAAGCCTTCGGAAGTTTCCTTGCCGATCAATATTTCTGGCTCGGCGCCGTCGGCTGCGCTTTCTACATGTCTGCCGTTCTCGCTGAAGAGGCAATCGGCGCCGGCTTTACGCCCAATTCGCGTGTGGGGCGCAGGCTGATTACGAGCTTCGGCATCCATCGCAATTCGATCGAGCTCGCGGGCGTCGTGAGTTCGGGAACGATCAAGCTCGCGCTCTTTGCCTTTGCGGCGCTTCTCGTGCTGGCCCCTTGGGGCGTGCAGTCGAGCGATGTGCCCCTCGATTTTCGTTCTCTCCTCTTTGGTTTCAAGGTGGGCGATACCACCATATCTCCGATAAATATTGTGATTGCCGCCGGAATTTTTGCGCTCTCCATCGCCGCGCTTCATGCGGTTTTAAACTGGGCCGATACAAAACTCCTTCCAAAATTGAACTTCGACGTTGGTTTGCGCAGTTCGATCCGCACCAGTCTCTCCTATTTTGGCTTTGTGATGTGCGCCGGGCTTGCGCTTGGCTATCTCGGGCTGAATTTTGAAAAGCTCGCACTTGTCGCGGGTGCTCTTTCGGTCGGCATTGGCTTCGGCCTGCAGTCGATTGTCAATAACTTTGTTTCGGGCCTGATCCTGCTTTGGGAACGCACCGTGCGGGTCGGCGATTGGATTGCCGTCGGTTCAGACCAGGGATACGTCCGGCGCATCAATGTCCGTGCGACGGAGATCGAGACTTTTGACCGGGCGCAGGTGATAATCCCCAATGCGAGCCTCGTTGCCGGTGTTGTGACCAACCTTGTTCGCAACGACCGGACAGGGCGCATCGTCATCCCTCTGACCGTCGCAGCCTCCGCCGATCCGGAAAAGGTGCGCGAGGTGCTCGTCCAAGTCGCTAAGGCAACTCCACTCGTCTCGACCATGCCGTCGCCGCAAGTTTTGTTTACCGGCATGTCGGCCAGCGCCCTCAATTTCGAGCTGCGTGCCTTCGTCGGCGATGTCGAAACGCTGTACCGCGTCAAGAGCGATTTGCATTTTGCCATCTTCAAGCGGTTCAAGGAGGAAAAGTTTTTGGAGTCGCCGCAGCCCGGTGCGACAAAAGTCGAAATTGAGGGTTTTGAAGACTTTGGCCGGATGTTAAATCCTGCAAGCGACCAGGCTCTGTCGGGCCGTTCAAAGCAAGGTGCCGTCGGGCGATGAACGGCTAAGTCCGTGAGAGTAAACTATGCTACAGCGTCGACAGTCGCTCCATATATTGAATTGCATTCCTACCGTGGTTTACCACCTTGCGATAACGTCGAAAGGATTTCCCACCCAATGGATAAGTATCAGCGTCAAGAATATTTTGGGTTACGCAGTCGAGGCCGCGCTGGCCCCTGACTGGTGGATCAACTGTCTGCATCCCGATGACAAGGAGGCCGCTGTCAAGAAAACATCGATCCTGATGACCCAGGGCCACCTGGTGCAAGAGTACCGGTTTCGAGCCAAGGGCGGCCATTACCTTTGGATACGGGACGAGGCAAGCCTGTTGCGGGACGCCGCTGGCCGGCCCAAGGAAATTGTTGGGTTTTGGATCAATATTACGGAACGCAAGCAGGCAGAAGAACAAGCCGAGCAAGCGCGCGATATATTGAATTCCATTCCTACCATCTTTTATGACCTTGCGATAACACCTAAAAGTTTTCCTACCAAATGGATAAGTGACAGCGTCACGAAAATTTTGGGTTACGAAGTCGGCGAGGCGCTGGCCCCTGATTGGTGGATCGACTGTCTGCATCCCGATGACAGGGAGGCCGCTGTCAAGAAAACATCGATCCTGATGACCCAGGGCTACTTGGTGCAAGAGTACCGGTTTCGAGCCAAGGACGGCCGCTACTTTTGGGTACGGGACGAGGCGAGCCTCTTGAGGGACGCCGACGGCCGGCCCAAGGAAATTATTGGGTTCTGGACTAGCATTACAGAACGCAAGAAGGCGGAAGACGGGCGGCGCAAGCGCTCAAGCAAGAGTTCGAGAGGGGCAAGTTGATTCGGTTTAACGATCACAACATTGCAGTTGGCACGGTGCTCGCAATTTTGATCATCGGCACCTTTTTGTGGGGAATAACTAATATTGGGCTCACAATCTTTGTGGTCAGTTGTAGCCACGGGGTTGATATTGATTTGGCTGTCGGCTAAGGCCTCGCCAGCCCAAGCGGGAAGCGAACAGTGCGGGCGCGTCGACATGACGGCGGAATCGGCACATTTGCAGTCTCAAACACTGCAGCTCCCGGCCGCCAGCCCGAAAAAACGTTTTGGTTTGTCGCTTTCAGGCCGGAGGCTTATATTCTCCTGGCAAATGTTCAATCGCAAGCCGCAAAAGGCCGTTTGCGCCGACGGACATGATCGCGATCTTGTCTGGCTGCCGCGCGCCCGAGGCGACCATCAAGGAGGATGTCCAATGGCACTGCAAATCAACGACACCGCGCCAGATTTCGAAGCCGATACGACGCAAGGGCGCATCCGCTTTCATGATTGGATCGGCGATTCCTGGGCGATTTTGTTCTCCCATCCAAAAGACTTCACGCCTGTCTGCACCACGGAACTCGGGTATATGGCAAAGCTAAAACCGGAGTTTGACCGCCGCAACACCAAGATCATCGGGCTCAGTGTCGATCCTGTTGAAAATCATAAAAAATGGTATGTCGATATCGAAGAAACCCAGGGCGCAGGGCCGAACTATCCGATGATCGGCGACACCGATCTCAGCATCTCAAAGCTCTGGGGAATGCTCCCGGCCAGCGCTTCGGGAGATACCGCGTCGCGGACGCCGGCCGATAATCAGACGGTTCGCAACGTCTTTGTCATTGGCCCGGACAAAAAGATCAAGCTCATCATTGTCTATCCCATGACGACGGGCCGCAATTTCGACGAGGTGCTGCGCGTTATCGACTCGCTTCAATTAACAGCCAAGCACAAGGTCGCAACGCCGGTCAATTGGAAGCAAGGCGAGGAGGTCATCATCGCCGGCTCGGTCTCCGACGAGGAAGCCAAAAAGACCTATCCGCAAGGCTGGAAGGCGCCCCGGCCCTATATAAGGATCGTGCCGCAGCCGAGGTCTTGAGGGAAGGCCGAGGCCGAAGCGTTCCGGCCACGATAAGCGGGATCATGATATCCTCGTGATCCCGAGCCTCCGCGCGTTGCCCGAGCCTTTACATAACTCCCAACTTGCTTGATCGTGCCGCTCGATTATCATCCCTATCGGCACCGGAAAAACTTAAGCCCTTCATCTTGAGGACCACCCATGCCCCCAACAGCGGCAAAACCCATTGAACGTCTCGAGCCTGCTCAGCAGACGCCTGGCAGGGGCCGCATTTACGATTCGATCGCCGATACGATCGGGGACACGCCGCTTGTCCGGCTCAATAAGATTGCGGCCGAAAAAGGCGTCAAGGCCAATCTCCTCGCAAAACTCGAATTCTTCAATCCCGTCTCCAGCGTCAAGGACCGCATCGGCGTCCACATGATCTCCGTGATGGAAAGCGCTGGCAAGATCGCGCCGGGCAGAACGACTTTGATTGAGCCGACATCCGGCAATACGGGCATTGCGCTCGCCTTTGTCGCGGCGGCGCGCGGCTACAGACTCATTCTGGTCATGCCGGACTCGATGTCGATCGAACGGCGCAAGATGCTTGCGCTGCTTGGCGCAGAGCTTGTCCTGACGCCCGCGGCGGAAGGCATGAAGGGAGCGATCACGAAAGCACAAGAAATTGCCGATCGGACGCCTGGCGCCGCAATGCCGAAGCAATTTGAGAATACGGCGAATGTCGAAATCCACCGGCTGACGACGGCGGAGGAGATTTGGAACGACACAAAAGGCGTGGTCGATGTCTTCGTGTCTGCCGTCGGCACGGGCGGCACCATCACCGGCGTGGCGCAAGTTTTGAAGCCGCGCCGGCCTTCTCTCAAAATCATTGCTGTTGAGCCGGAAGATTCGCCGGTTCTGTCCGGCGGGCAGCCCGGGCCGCATAAGATTCAAGGAATAGGGGCGGGTTTCATTCCCGAAATTCTCGACCAATCGCTCATCGACGAAGTTCTGACCGTCGGCAATCAGACGGCCTTCGACGTGGCGCGGCTTGTCGCGCGCCTGGAGGGCATACCCGTCGGAATTTCCTCGGGCGCCGCCGTCGCCGCGGCGGTCGAGATCGGGATTCGCCCCGAATTTGCGGGCAAAAATATCATTCTCATAATACCTTCCTTTGCGGAACGTTATTTGTCGACCGCTCTCTTCGAAGGATTTTGAAAAGACCAGCGCAACACGGGGCAATCTCTTGGCGAAGTTTCAGACCATCAATGACCTCCGGCAGGTGCGGCCTGCTGCCCGCTGGGCGCGCTGAAATAGCGGAAAAAGTCCGACTTCGGGCTGATGACCATGCGGGTATCGCTGCTTTTCAATCCGGCCTCATAGGCTTGCATCGAGCGGTAGAAGGAAAAGAAATCTGGGTCTTTTCCGAACGACTCGGCGAAAATGCGGTTCCTTTCCGCATCGCCCTCGCCCCTTGTCTGATCGGCCTTGCGCTGCGCGTCGCCAAGGAGCACGACAACATCGCGGTCGGCCTTGGCTTCGATGGTCTGTTTTTGCTCCGAGCCTTTGGCGCGGTATTCGTTTGCCTCGCGCGCTCGCTCGCTCTGCATGCGCTTAAAAACCTGCTCCGAGATTTGTCTCGGGAGATCGGCGTGGCGAATTCGCACATCGATAACCACAATACCGAGGCGGCCGCCTTGTTGGTTAACAAGATCCCGAATCTTCGTCATGAGCTGCGCGCGCTTGTCGCGCACGATTTCGGTCTGGGTCGCTTCGCCCAAGACCTGGCGAACCGCCGAGTTTAATATAGGGCCCAGCTGACTGCTCGCGCGCTCGGGAGAACCGACCGTCTGATAGAATTTTAATGGATCGATGATTTTGTAGCGCAGGAAAGAATCGACCTCGAGCCGGTTGTTGTCGGAGGCAAGCACTTCCTGTTTTGGCGCCTCGACAACAAGGACGCGATTGTCGAGGAAGACGACATTTTCGATGAAGGGATATTTGAAATGGAGGCCCGGGGTGGTGACGAGACCCCGCCCGGCTACTGGCTCTCCGAACCGCAACACGATTGCCTGTTCGGTCTGCTCGACGGTAAATGCCGCGGATAGACCAACAATAAATATCACGACAAACGCTGCGATGGCAGCAAACGTGGCGGCGCCCTTCATTTGCGGCCTCCTTGGGCTGTGCTTGGCGGTAAAGCGCCAAGCGGCAAATAGGGAACGACACCCTGACCTTGGCCCGCGCTCTGGTCGATAATAATCTTGTTCGCCGCACCGAGCACGCGTTCCATGGTCTCAAGATAAAGCCGCTCGCGTGTCACATCGGGTGCTTTCTTGTATTGCTCATAGACCTGGTTAAAGCGGGACACTTGGCCGGTCGCTTCGGCAACGGTTTGGAGCCGGTAGCCTTCCGCCGCCTGAACAATGGCCGCGGCTTTGCCTCGTGCCTCGGGAACAACCTTGTTCGCATAGGCTTCCGCCTCGTTGACCAGGCGATTCTGATCCTGCTGGGCGGCAATGACGTCTTTGAATGCGCCGATGACTTGCTCGGGCGGGTCGACGGATTGCAATTGCACCTGCAATATAAGTATGCCCGCCTTGTACTCGTTGAGGACTCTCTGCATGAGCTCCTGCACGTCTCTCTCGATGGCCGGGCGTTCGGTGGTCAGAATGGGCAGGATCTCGCGGCGGCCAATGACCTCGCGCATAGCGCTCTCTGCGACCGCCTTTACGGTTTCGGCTTGATTTGCAACATTGAAGGCGAAGTCTTCGGGACGGACAGGGTCGATCTGCCAAATCACGACAAACTTCAAGTCGGCGATGTTGTTGTCGCCGGTCAGTATCAGGCTTTCTTCGGGCACGTCGAGCTGCACTTGTGCATTTGTCGTGCGCATGTCTTGACGCGAGGCAAAGCCGATATTGATTATATTGCGGTTGGTGACTGGCAGCTTCTCGACGCTCCCCACGGGGAACGGAAAATTGTAATTCAACCCGGGCCCGGTTTTCCCGATATATCGGCCGAAAATTTTCTTGAGCCCCACTTCATTTGGGCCGACCGTGTAAAATCCGGACACGAGCCAAACGATTGTGCCAACGAGCACCAAGGCAAGCAGACTGCGTCCGCCCATGCCGCCAGGCGCGGGGACCCATTGTTTGAGCTTCTCCTGGGCGCGCCTTAGAAACTCTTCAAATTCGGGCGGCGGTGCGCCCGGCTTCTGCCCCCACGGCCCCGGACTGCCAGGTTTCCAGGAACCGCCATTTCCGCCTTCATTGCTCCACGGCATGAGACTCTCTTTCGCAGCGAAGGCCGGCAAAGCCAGCCAAGTTTCAACCGGTTTCCGTTTCCATATAGAAGAGCTCCGGTTCGACTACAATGACAAGCAGCCGCGCCGGTCAAAGTCGACAAAGGCGAACGTTGCCTCGTCCTTGGCCGTTGGCCGCGGCCTAACTCGGCAAGTCTCCATCCAATCCGACCAATCGATGACCGGAAACCGCACGCTGCCTCTCGGCGCAACATCGACGAGGGTCAGATGCATGCGTTGCACGCGGCCAATCAAACTTTCGTAAAGATTTCCGCCGCCGGCCAATATCACTTCCTCCGCGCCGAGAAGCTTGGCCCGCGTCTGAGCCAGATCGAGCGCGGTCTCAAGGTCATGCACCACATGGATGCAGCCGCCCCCGCTTCCGCCGCGCGGCGGTTCAAACGTAAGGTCGCGGGTAACCGCGATCGTCTCGCGCCCGGGCAAAGCACGGCCAATCGACTCGAGAGTTCTGCGTCCCATCAGCACGGGCTTGCCCATGGTAATTTCGCGAAAGTGTTTGAGGTCGCTCGGCAAATGCCACGGCAGGCCGCGTCCGTCGCCAATCACGCCATTTTCGCCGATCGCGGCGACGATCGCGAGCGGCAGCGGCAATTCCGCGCGCCCGAGACTGGAGCCCGACGGCTTGGCCTTGGCGCATTCATTGATTTGCAGCCCGTTGGCCATGGCTTCTGCGCTTCCGGTTCGCTTCCTGCTGGGATTTTTTGCGCGGCTTGGCGCGGCCAAGAGCCGCTTTGCGAATTGCTGCTGCCGAAAAAGGAATTCCACCTGCACATAGCTTGCCTAAGGCGGCAAGCCCATATGTCACTTTTATTTTTTCTCGCGCAGGAAAATGAACAGGCCCGCGCCAACAATCAGTCCCGCACCGATGACCGTGTGCGGGCGAGGAGTCTCCGCGAAAATCAAGAGGCTGAATAGCGTTGCCCAAAGCAGCGACGTATAGCCGAAAGAGGCAATGAAATTTGCAGGCGCGGCGGCGAAGGCGCGAATGAGACAGAAATGGCTCGCAATTCCCGCAAACCCGAGGAAAACCATCAGCCCGCAAGCGGCGGGCGCCGGCACTATGGCCAAAAAGGGCAGAAATCCGCCACAGAATAAAGTCCCCGCAAGCGCCGTGTAAAACAAGGTTGTCAGCGACGAATCCGAATTATGCAGAAGCCGGGTCGTAATCTGATAGAGCGCATTGGAAATCGCCGCCAAAAGGGGAAAGAGCATGGAAACCGAGATCTCCATCCCCGTCAGGCCGATAATGACCCATACACCAATCAACCCTGTGACTACGCTCGTCCACGCGGCGGGCGTTACGCGCTCATGAAGGAGAACGCCGGAAAGCGCGGTCACGAGCACGGGCGCCACCCACACAATGGCGTAAACGTCCACGAGCGTCATAAATCTGAGAGCCAGCATTACGAACAATGTCGCGCCGAGCAGAAAAATCGATCGCACCATCTGCAGTGCCGGGCGGCGGGAAATCAGAAGCCGCGGATCGCGCCAAGCAAGCAATAGACCGGCCAGGACAATGTGAACGAAATAGCGGACAAACGCGATTTCCGTGACGGGATAGCTTTTGACCAAAATACGGGCGGTCGAATCCTGCCAGACAAAAAGACAAGTCGCGGCGAGCATCCAAAGGATCCCGTTCCTGACCCCCCGGCCGCTTCCCAAAACCGGCGGGTAGGAAATCGCCTCATTTTTGGAAGCTGTTGGATCGCCGGCCGACGCGTCCGCAGCTGGCAGGGTGCGGGTCATGCAATGCTCAAAAGAATAATTCCGGAATGGGCAATTTCAGACGCCGCCGCTGCGCCCCGCTCATCCGGAAACGAGCTTCAATCCGCTATCGAGGGCCGCGATAACGTGGCTGAGATCATGACCGTGTTTGAGAACAAGGCCGGTTGCCGTAATCACCGCATAGGCACCCTGCTGGCGTGCGAGCCGCGGGTATTTCTCGATCCTGTAAAGCGCAAATTCGCACGCGCGCCTATAGATGGAAAAGACCGCCTTCTGGGGCGTAAAATCGATCGCATAATCCCGCCATTCGCCATTGCCAACTTTGCGGCCGTAAAGTTTGAAGATTTTTTGCAGTTCGTCACGGTTAAAGGAAATAACGTCCGCCGCACCGGCTGGAGCGGGGCCAATCCTGGAGAAGGTCTGGCTGAAGGCACCTTTGCCTCTCCGGGAGGTCTGCGGTTTTGGATCTTCTTGAGCTGCCTCCAAATCATTCATGGCTGTCCGGCCCCGGGTTAAAAATTGATGTTTGTTCTCATCGTCGCCGGAAGTTGGAAGGACGGCAAGCATTCTTTTGCGGATTTTGGGGGAACAGGCCTTAACGGCAGTAGGATTGCGGCATTTTTTGCGGTTGCGAAGCGAAGGGAGGTTGCGCCGCGCGATTAAAGGCCCTTGCTTCCTACGGCTCCAAAGCCGATATCCCCGCCCGTGCGGGGCAGCGACACAAAATTTAGCGCAATCCCCAAGGAAAACTCACCAAACCGGAAAGGAGGCCGCATGACAATGCCGGACGCCGCGGTTCAAAGCGAAGCTTTTCAAGCAGATGTCGCCAAATTGCTGCATCTTTTGGTGCATTCCGTCTATTCCGATCGCGACGTATTTTTGCGCGAACTTCTGTCCAACGCGGCCGACGCCTGCGAAAAATTGCGTTACGAGGCGCTTGCCGAGCCGGCTCTCGCTCCAAATCCCTTCGCAATCCGGATTTCAATCGACCAGGATGCACAATGCCTGACCATCGAGGACAATGGCATTGGCATGTCCCGCCAAGATCTCACCGAGCATCTGAGCACCATCGCACGCTCGGGAACCCGCGCTTTTCTGGAACAGCTGGGCGAGGCAGGAGATACCGCGGGAGACGCAGACAAGGCAGGCGAAAGACTCGATCTCATCGGCCAGTTTGGGATTGGTTTTTACTCGGCATTTATGGTTGCCCGGCGCGTCGACGTATTTACCCGCCGCGCTAGCTCAAACGAGGCATTCCACTGGAATTCGGAGGGCAAAGGCACATTTTCGATTGAGCCCGCGGCACCGGAAGAGGCCCCTGCTTCAGGCACAAGGGTTGTCCTTCATCTCAAGGACGAGTCCAAAACCTATCTTGAACGAGACCGGCTCGAGCAAATTGTTCGCGAACATTCAAGCGCGTTGACAGTGCCGATCGATCTCATCGAGAATAAGGGCGCGGACCCGCGCCGCCTGACCGACGGCGCGGCGCTCTGGATGAAACCGAAGGCCGCAATTGAGCAAAAGGATTATACCGATTTTTATCAAATGCTTGGCGGTGTTTTTGATGAACCAGCTTTAACAATTCATTGGCACGCCGAAGGCCGCCACGACTATGTTGTCTTAGCGTTTGTGCCGGGCTCCCGGCCATTCGATTTGTTCGATCCCACCCGCCCAAGCCGGGCCAAGCTCTACGTTAAGCATGTGCTCATCAAGGAGGACGCAGAGATTGTCCCGCGGTGGCTGCGGTTTGTGCGCCTCGTGGTTGATTCGGCCGACCTTCCGCTCAATGTTTCGCGCGAAACCATTCAAGAAAGCCCGGTCTTCGCCGCTGTTCAGAAGGCTGTCACCAATCGCCTCCTGCAAGAGCTCACCAAGCTTGTGGAAGCCGACAAAGGAAAATTCGCGAAAGTTTGGGACAATTTTGGCAGTGTATTGAAAGAGGGGCTTTACGAGGATCCGGGAAAGCGCGAAGCCTTGTTTGGCCTTGCTCGCTTTGCAACTTCGGCTCATCCCAGTGGCGGCCGCAGCCTCAAGGATTATGTCGCGGAGCTGCAATCCAATCAGACTGCAATTTATTATCTTCTGGGCGAGGATCTCGACCGCCTCTCCAACAGTCCTCAGCTCGAAGGATTCAGGGCAAGAGGCATAGAAGTTTTGCTTTTGCCGGATCCGGTGGATGCCTTCTGGGTCGCGACGGCGGCAGGGTTCGACGGCAAGCCATTAAAATCAATAACGCAGGGCGCGGCCGACATAAAATCTGTTCCGCTCAAGGAGCCAGTAAAGACCGGCGCGGCAGAGGCGGAACAACCGGCGGCGGCTCTTGCAACTCTTTATGCGCTCATGAAACAGGTTCTCGGTGAAGCGGTGGAAGATGTGCGAGCATCCGACAGGCTGTTGTCGAGCCCCGCCTGTCTTGTCGCTTCGGATCGCGGGCCGGATCGCCGCCTCGAGCGGCTGCTGGCCGACAGCGGCCGGCTCGCGATGGCTTCGAAACCGGTCTTTGAAATCAACCCCGCGCATCCCCTGATCCGGATGCTGGCTTCGAGAATAAGCTCACCCAACAAAGAAAAGCTTGAAGACATCATATGGCTCCTCTTTGATGAGGCGCGGCTTATGGAAGGGGAAAAGCCTGCCGATGCCTCGTATTTTGCCGCGCGGCTGACCCGGATTCTTCTCGAAGCGGCAAGTGAGCGCGCACCGTGAGCTCGCAGTCAGCGATCGCCGAGGGGCCTAATTTCGGACCAGAAATGCCGCGGGAGCGGGCGCAACGCGCAATCGCATTGCGCTTTTCTGCAAACGGCATAGCGAGGCCTCACGCCGATGCGCGCATTCTGCTCTGTGCGGCACTTGGAATCGATCATGCGGAACTCATACGTGATCCCGCACGTCCAATTGGCCGGCACGCTGCAACCCTCGAATCCTTTGTCGCACGGCGGCTGAAGCAAGAACCCGTTTCCCGAATCACCGGCCAGCGGGAGTTCTGGCGGTCGCATTTCAAGCTCAGTGCCGCCGTTTTCGATCCGCGTCCGGCGACAGAAGCGCTCGTAGAAGCTGTCCTGGACCATGCAGCTCTTTATCCGCACCGCAATTGGAGAATTCTCGACCTCGGAACTGGATCTGGGGCAATTCTTTGCTCTCTGGTGCAACATCTCCCTCGCTCTTGCGGTGTTGGCGTCGATCGATCGCATGAAGCCTGCCGGATTGCAGCAAGCAATTGCGCAAGCCTCGGGCTAGGAGAGCGTGCGCACGTCGTCTGCGGCGATTGGACCGATGCACTGTGCGGCCGTTTTGATATGATTGTTTCCAATCCGCCATATGTTGCGCAAGGTGAATTTGTCAGCCTTGCGCCGGAGGTTCGCAATCACGATCCGCTCCTTGCGCTCAATGGCGGCAAGGACGGCTTGGCGGCGTATCGGGCCATAATCCCGGGTCTGCGTAATCTGTTGGCGCCTGAGGGCATCGTCGCGCTGGAAGTCGGCGCCGGGCAGCAATTGGCGGTTGAGGCGCTTCTGCGAGACGTGGTCGGCGGGCCGACCGAAACTAAACTTGACCTCGACGGGCACAGGCGGGTCGTGATAACACGTGTAGACCAGGGGGCGATGGCGTGACAAATTGGTCACGCGTGGGAACGGAAGAGATATTTTCACAAAAGGGTCTTGGCGTTCGCGGAGAAAACGACTACCTTCTTCGCAGGACTGGTTTTCGCTCATGTAGCGTAGTTACGATTGGCGTCGAGGGCCTGTTTCCGTCGAGGCACCCTTAGCGGCAAGTTGACCTCCGCTTCGACCTATGCCGCGATGTCCGGCGCAACCGAGCAGATTTTGCGATTATAACGTTACTAAGGTCGGAAAAGGTGCCACGGCGGTTTCGTGTGCGCAATTGTTAGTGGCTCGAGAGCCTAATAACCGGTCGCACTTTCGTGCTTTGAATATGGGGAATTCGCTTACGACCGTGAACGCACGCCGGCGGGGCGATGCGCATCGCCTAATGGCAGCGCTAATACGATGTCACCCAAGGATCATCGATGAGACCAGGACAGAATAACAAACGTATGCGCGGCCGGCCCAACGGCCGCAAGGGACCAAATCCGCTGACGAGGTCCTATGAATCAAGCGGACCCGATGTGAAGATTCGCGGCACGGCTCAGCATATCGGCGAAAAATATCTCCAACTCGCGCGCGATGCCCAAGCCTCCGGCGACCCGGTGATGGCGGAGAGTTATCTCCAGCATGCCGAACATTATTTCCGGCTGATCGCTTCGGCTCAACAAGGCCAGCAGCAAGGGTTTGGTGGATTTCAAAATCCGCTGGCCGATACCAACGCGGAAGACGTAGAAGAAGATGTTGATGTTGGTAGAATCCCGGATAGGTTCGCTTCCCCTCTCGAGCGACTTTCCCCGCCGCCGCAACCAGGCTTCATGCCGCAATCCCTAACCTCGCCGGCGCAGTCTTTGGCAGAGCGGCCAGGGCCAGGCAATGGGGATCGCCAGGGTTTCATGCGTCCGGAGCGTACGCCGCGCCCCGAGCGGCGCTTTCAAGACAGGAATCATAGGGAAAGGGACTTCCAACCGTCCCAAGACAAACCCTATCAGGAGCAACGCGCCTATCAAGAACGAAGCGGCGGCCGTGATCAGGAGAATCGCGGCGGCCATGGAAGAGCTTCGCGGGATTACCGCGGCGAACCCCCATTCCGGGCCGATCCGCGCGCCGAGTTGCAATTCCCTGAACCGGCAATCGAAAGCAACGGGTTGCCGGCGTTTATCACTGCCCCGGTTCGGGCAGTTACAGAAGCCAATGATCCTGCCGCTTCGACTGACCCCCGCCCGCCCCTGCGCGCGGATCCGCCGGACATGAATCTTGCGGCAAGCGGCTACCCTTCACGCCCGCGGCGCAGGCGTGCCATCAAAGACGAATCGGAGGTCGCAGGGCTCGGTAGCAGCGCGGACGAAACCGCAAGCGGTCCTGCCGAAGATTGAACGCGAAGAAGTCGGCAATCGAAGATGGTAGCCTGCTGACTCCCGGCGTATAAATTGTGCCGAATATGGGGGAGGACATCTTATTCTTGAGCGCATAGACCGTTGCACCGATGGCGTGGTCGCTCACCGCTCGGTGGGTGGCCGATACGCGGATGAGCTGCGGGACCGGCTTAGGCTACCGTCCAATACAACGCACGCAGAAGCGACCGGCCCCTATCATGACGGCCGATAGATGAACACCACACTCTAATATTGCTCTTGTTCGTATCCAGGCTTTGAGGCGAACCGCCAATGTCGTCCTGGCGGACTTTTCCTCGCTAAAGGAAAATGCTTTAACCTCCGCGGCATCTCGGGCCGGCAGCAGAGCTGGAACCGCGCGCGGTCGGGCTGGCAAAGGCGGTCCGCCGCATCTTCGCCACACGCGCGCGGCCCAGATTGCGAGAATGACGAAATGAGCGGCGTCAGCGAAATCCGGTCGGCCTTTCTCGATTTCTTCCAAAAAAATGGACACGAAATCGTACCGTCTTCGCCGCTCGTGCCGCAAAACGACCCAACCTTGATGTTTGCCAATGCCGGAATGGTTCCATTCAAGAACCTATTTACCGGGGTCGAGAAGCGGCCTTACACGCGCGCGGCGAGTGCGCAAAAATGCGTGCGGGCCGGCGGCAAGCACAATGACCTCGACAATGTCGGTTACACGGCGCGCCACCACACTTTTTTCGAGATGCTCGGCAATTTCTCCTTTGGCGATTATTTCAAAGAGTTTGCCATTGACCTTGCCTGGCAATTGATCACGCGCGAGTTCGGCTTAAATCCGGATCGTCTCCTTGTCACCGTTTATCACGACGACGATGAAGCCTTTGCTGTGTGGAAAAAGGTTGCTGGATTTCCGGATTCGAAAATCATCCGCATCGCAACTTTAGACAATTTCTGGGCTATGGGGGACACTGGCCCGTGCGGCCCCTGTTCCGAAATTTTCTACGACCAGGGCGACAAGCTGCAGGGCGGCCCGCCGGGTAGCCAGGAGGAGGACGGCGACCGCTATCTCGAATTCTGGAACCTTGTGTTTATGCAATTCGAGCAGGTTTCGTCTAGCCATCGCATAACCTTGCCCCGGCCGTCGATCGATACCGGCATGGGGCTCGAGCGCATCGCGGCGCTCCTTCAGGGGGTGACCTCGAATTACGACATCGATCTTTTGCGCAGTCTGATTGTCGCCGCCGCTTCGGCAACCGGCACAGACCCCGATGGCCCTATGAAAGCAAGCCACAGGGTAATTGCCGATCATCTTCGCGCCTCGGCATTTCTGATAGCCGACGGCGTCTTGCCTTCGAACGAAGGCCGCGGCTATGTCCTGCGCCGGATCATGCGCCGGGCGATGCGCCACGCGCAAATGCTCGGCGCCAAAGAGCCTTTGATGTGGCGCCTCGTGCCTGTCCTCTCGCGGGAAATGGGTCAGGCATATGCCGAGCTTTTGCGCGCCGAACCGCTCATCGTCGAAACGCTGCGCCTCGAAGAGACGCGTTTCCGCGAGACGCTCGCGCGCGGCCTTTCCATTCTCGACGAAGAGACCCGTAATCTCCCGCAAGGCGGCAATCTGCCCGGCGAGACCGCATTCAAACTCTACGATACTTATGGATTTCCGCTTGACCTTACCCAGGACGCGTTACGCGCGCGAGGGCTTGCGGTCGATATGATCGGATTCGAGACCGCAATGGCGCACCAGCGCAGCGAAGCCCGCAAGGCCTGGGTTGGCTCGGGCGGATTGGCTACGGAAACCGTTTGGTTCGCGCTCAAGGAAAAAACCGGAGCAACGGATTTTTTGGGCTACGAGACGGAGCATGCGGAAGGCCTCGTCGCCGCCCTCCTGAAGGATGGCACGGAAGTCCAGTCTCTCAAAGCTGGCGAGAGGGGCTGGGTGATTCTCAATCAGACGCCCTTCTATGGCGAATCCGGCGGTCAAATCGGCGACACGGGTTTTATGATTGCGAAAGGGGGCCGCTTCCGCGTCACCGATACGCAAAAAAAACTTGGCAACCTCTATGTTCATGACGGGGTAGTCGAGGAAGGCGAGCTTCGCCCCGGTCTTGCGCTCGAACTCTTTGTCGATCATGCGCGCCGCAAGGCATTGCGCGCAAATCATTCGGCGACGCATCTCTTGCATGAGGCGCTGCGTCAAGTTCTGGGCGAGCATGTCGCGCAAAAGGGCTCGCTCGTCGCTCCAGACAGGCTGCGCTTCGATTTTACCCATCACAAACCATTGGGCCAAGACGAGCTTGCCCGCGTCGAGGACCTGGCCAATCGGGAAGTGATCGGCAATACACCGGTCGTGACTCATTTGAAGAGTCTCGACGAAGCTCTTCGCACCGGCGCCCGGGCCCTGTTTGGCGAAAAATATGGCGATGACGTTCGTGTCGTATCGATGGGCTTTGAGGAAAACGGCGAGGCCGGTTTGCCCCTGGCCATAAAACCTGCTTTTTCAACTGAGCTTTGCGGCGGAACCCATGTTTCCCGCACAGGCGACATCGGGCTGATCACCATCATATCGGAAACCGCGGTTGCGGCCGGCGTGCGGCGAATCGAAGCAAAGGCTGCCGCCGAGGCCCGTCATCATCTCAGGGCGCGGGCGCAGCGCCTGCGTGACATCGCAGCGCTGCTCAAGACGCCGGAAGACGAGGCGGGTCAACGCTTAACGAGTATCCTCGAAGAGACCAAAAAACTTGAGCGCGAATTGCGTGAAGCGCGCAGAAAACTCGCCATGGGCGAAGGCGCGGCGGCCGCGCAGCCCGTGCAACAAATCGCCGGCGTAAAATATTTTTCGCGTATTGTGTCCGGCATCGCAATGAAAGATCTTAAATCGCTGGCCGACGAGGCGAAGGTCAGCCTCGGCTCCGGGGTTGTCGCGATCGTCGGCGTCGGCGATGATGGAAAGGCCGGCGTTGTGGTCGGAATCACACATGATTTGACGGACCGGTTCGACGCCGTTCAATTGGTTCGCCCTGCCGCCATCAAGCTCGGCGGCACGGGCGGCGGCGGCCGCCGCGACATGGCGCAAGCGGGAGGCCCGCGCAGCGCCGAAGCGGACTCCGCGCTCGCGGCAATCGGCGATCTCTTGCGAGAAACCGCAAGCGCGGGGTGACTTCGAGGGCCAACCAAACAGCGTTCAACGACGACGTAAAGCAAATGAGTGCGTTTCTCTGCTGAGGCACGAGGTAAAATTCGATGTTTGGGAAAATTTTGATCCCAATCGACCTGAGCGAACTGGAGGTCGCCAAGCCGGCCCTCCGTGCTGCGGTTGAGCTCGCGCTTCACGCGCAGGGCGCGATGCGCCTCATCACGGTCGAGACTCTGTTGCCTGCGAGCTTCATGGAATATGTGCCGCCCGAATTCGACAAATCGCAGGAAGAGCGCGCATACCATGCACTTGCGGAGATCAGTGCAAGCCTCTCCGTTCCAAAGGAGCGCGTCTCTCACACGGTCAGGTTCGGCGGCATTTATGTCGAGATTCTCGCCGAGGCCGATGACTGGGGCGCCGACCTTATTGTAATAGGATCGCACAGGCCGTCCATGGCGACCTATCTTATTGGATCCAATGCAAAAACGATCGTGAGGCATGCGAAATGTTCGGTATTGGTGATACGTAGCGGAACCTAGACCATAAAAAGTTTTTTGCCTATGGTGGCAACTAGAAAGGTATGTCGCCGTTTATCTTACATCAGCCATCAATCCGGGCTGGGAATATCCGAAACGGTGGAGGAAACCATGGGCCAGGACGATCAACGGGCGACACCTACCGACGCTGCTGCGAGCGCGCTCGAAAACGCTGTCAACGCAATGAATGCTGTGTCGCAAAAAATGCAAGCCATGGCCGGCGAATGCTTCGAAATATCCAAGCAATCCTTCGAACATGCATCGCAAACGCTCGAAAAACTTCGTGGAGCGCGCGGCATGGAAGAAATCATGGCAATTCAGGCAAACTATGTGAAGGAAGCATTCGACAACGCCGCACGACACGCGCGCAAATTCGGCGAGCTCATGGCGGTCTTCCCAAACGACTTTACTAAGACGTATCAAGACGCATGGCTCAAAGCCGTGAATACCGCCGTGCAGGCGATGCAGACGGCAAGCCAGCCGGCGTCCAACGGTACCGCCAACCACGCGGACGACGCGCGAAAATCCGCTCGCGTCTTCGACCATCGCGAGAGTGCGTAAAAGGCTTCGCCTCACTGTTGGTACCAACCGAGTCTATTCCGCGCGCGGGTGCTTGACCGGAAGTGGAAAACCGGGCGCCAAGAAATTGTCAGCCAATGCCACGTGTCGGCTGTTATCGCGTTGTTTTGCAAGAATTTTTGTATCATATTTTCGTCGGGGCAGGACCGTGGCCGAGCCCTCGGAAATGCACTAAAATAGGCCGATACAAGACTGTCTAATCTGCGTGAACCGGATAGTTGGGAAACTAACGCTATGGCGCGATTTGACTCGACCCAAACCGGGATTGGCCCCTAGACCTGCTCCAGTTTTCCGCAAGAGTTATCCTGCGCAATGCCACGGCTCCTACTCGTTCGCCATGCCGAAGCCGCCGTAGAGGCGCCCGATGGCGACTCGGATCGGCCGTTAACTGCGCGGGGCCGGGCCAACGCACAGCGTGTGGGTATTTACTTGCGGACATCGAGTCTCCTTCCTAATCGCGCCATCTCCTCGCCTGCGCTGCGCGCGCGCGATACCCTCGATGCGATCCTTCGCGAACTGCCGCAAGAGTCGCCGTCCTGCGAAGTTTACGACGCCCTTTATTACGCTGACTCTGAAACGCTGCTAGACGTTCTTGGAGAGACGCCCGGTTCGGTGAAAACCTTGCTTGTCATTGGCCATAATCCTGGCGTTGGCGAATTCGCGCGTCTCCTCCTGCGGCCTTACAATGCTCCTCCAAAGCATTTCTCCGCGCCCTGCCTCGCGGTGATCGACATGCTTTGCGGCAATTGGAGCGAGGCGGGCGTTGGCTGCGGCAGGCTTGAACTCTTTAAAGATTTTTCCGACTCGCAAGCCGATGACTCTGTCTCACTGGCCTAAGGCACCAGCTGGCCCGCAGAATGCCGGGCTGATACAGCCTCGGCACGCGTTTGCCTTGTTTGCCTTCCTGGCACTGTTCGCAGCCGCCCTTCGCCCTCTTGGCGCTTTCGAGTCGAACCGTGACGGCGCCGGTTTGCCAGAAGGGCCTTCGCGCAATATTTTGTCCTCCGCCGCTCCAAACAATCCTTCGCTAAACGTATCGCCCAACGGAATTATGTTTCACCCCGCGATGAGCGCGGTCTCGAATTGGCAAGCCGAGGCAAAGGAAAATCTTGACCTTACCGAAGAAGCTGAGGCAAAATTGGAGAGCACTATCCCGCGTTGCGTCAAGCTAAACAATTATTGGTGCATCAAACGCGCGCATTGGGCGGGCGAGATTGCCGCGGACGCCGAGGGTCACGTCGCCTTTGCTACGGCGCTCGATGGCGCCGTTGCCGCCGCGATGCTTCTGCGCCGCTATTATGTTGATTACAATCGTCACTCGGCCTTGGCCATCGTTTCGCACTGGGCACCTGCCCAATGTGGTGGACTCGCAGTCACGGCTGGATGGCGAAGCAAGCTCCGTGCGCCCGGGACAAAGGCATTGTCTGGCCTGGCTTCGCATGGCCTTCAAAACACGCTGCGCGCGCGGTGGCTTTCCGCGCACCCCCGGGGCTTCACCGGTTTGGCTCGTTCTACGGCGTACCGGTCCATCGTGCCTGCCCGCCCAATCGAAATGATGCGGGCACCAGAGATTGCTGTCGGCATGGGCGAGGCGCAGAGAACGCCAATCAAGATTGCCGCGCTCGATTTCGCCGCCCCATCAACAAAGCCGGGTTTTACGCTATGCAGCAGCGATTCCCTGCGGATCCAAAACTATGCCTCGCGTGCCATTGAAGGTATTGCTACGAGTCAGTCCGCGGACTTGAATCTTTTCATATCCGGCGAAATGCCCGGCACCAATCTTCGGCCCCTGCTAGAAAATATGGCAAAAGTCGAAATCGGGCCGCTCGCCGTGCGGACCGATCTCATCGTTGCAGCGATAGAAAGGCTTGCAACGAAAACGCCAGCGGTGAGATCGCTTTCCAATTCTTCCGGTATCACGAATAATGAGACCCACCCGCCTTAACCAGTGATTATGATCTGGCTATTGGCGCGTGGTCATACTATTTCGCAAGTGTCGGCGCGCGATGGATTGAGCAACTGCTCGCCCGTGACAATGCCGAAGGGCCTGAGGCGCTCGGCGATTTGCGGCGGCGGGGCAGCGGCAACGATCGCGAAGCCGAAGCGGGCTTGGCGCGCATCATCCTGCTCGTGCTCGACAACGCAGGATGGCATGGGCCGGCCAATCTCAAAATCCCCGACGGGATTCGCCTTATTCATCTGCCGCCCTACACTCCAGAACTGCAGCTGGCCGAAACCCTATGGGCGCTGGTCGACGAGCCAATCGTCAATAAGCACATTGCGACCATCGACGAAATCGCTCGGCCGTGTTCGTACCGGCAGCTTCGTTAGCAACGCGCGGCGAGAATTGAGCAGCTGCATTTGCGTTACTCTTCTTCGTCCTGTCCCTCGCCCGGCGAGCCTTCTTCTTCACCGCGCGACGTGTCTTCCTCGCTGATTCGCTCCACGGCTGCAACCCGTTCGGCCGCATCGGTGTCGAAAACGATCACCCCTTGCGTGCCACGCCCTGCAATCCGGATACCGTCAACCGGGCAGCGAATCAATTTGCCCCCATTCGTCACCAGCATGATCTCGTCGCCGTCTTCGACCGGCATTGCGGCAACGAGCTTGCCGTTTCTTTGATTGACCGCCATAGCGACGATACCTTTGCCGCCACGGCTTGTGATGCGGTATTCGTAGGAAGAACTTCTTTTGCCATAGCCATTTGCGGAGATCGCAAGGATAATCTGTTCCGCGGCCGACATTTCTGCATAGCGATCTGAGCTAATGGTTTGGGCCGCGGCGGAGTCCTCAGGCCCCGCCTCTTCGCCAGAGGCCTCCCCGGAGTCCGGCAAAACTTCGCCCGCGACCGCGCGCCGCATTTTTAAGTAAGCCAGCCGTTCGCCGGTTTCTGCGTCGCTATGGCGCAGAATGGCAAGCGCAATGACTTTGTCGCCCGGCGAAACCGCAATGCCGCGCACTCCCATGGAATCGCGTCCCTTGAACACGCGAACGCCGGTGACCGAAAAGCGGATGCACTGTCCATTGCCGGTTGTCAACAAAACGTCGTCTTCTTCGGAGCAGATTTGCACATCGACGATTTCCTCTCCTTCGTCGAGGCGCATCGCAAGCTTGCCGGCCCTGAAGACTTGCGCGAAATCGGAGAGCTTGTTGCGCCTCACGCTGCCGCTTGTCGTCGCAAACATCACATCGAGAGTTTCCCATGCCTCTTCGTCTTCGGGCAAGGGCATGATCGTCGTAATCCGCTCGTTTGCGGCTAGCGGCAACAAATTGACGAGCGCTTTTCCGCGCGCTTGAGGCGCCGAAAGCGGAAGCCGCCAGACTTTTTCCTTATAGACCTGGCCGTGCGAGGAAAAGAAGAGAACCGGTGCGTGCGTCGAAGCTATGAAAAGCCGTGCAACAAAATCTTCGTCGCGCGTCTGCATGGCCGCGCGGCCCTTGCCACCGCGTCTTTGCGCGCGATAGGCCGCAAGCGGCGCGCGCTTGACGTAGCCAAGATGCGACACGGTCACGACCATATCCTCGCGCTGGATGAGGTCTTCGTCCTCGACGCCTGGGGCATCGTCAAGGATAAGGGTCTGGCGGGGCGTGGCATGGGCGGTTTTCACCGCGATCAGCTCATCCTTAATAATGCCGAAGAGCCTTGCCCGCGAGCCGAGAATTTCGAGGTAGTTCGCGATCTCGGCGCCAAATCTTGTCAAAGCCTCGCCGATTTCGTCGCGCCCAAGCGCCGTCAGCCGTTGCAGCCTGAGTTCGAGAATGGCGCGCGCCTGGGCTTCCGAAAGCCGGCACGTCCCGTCCGCGCCAAGAGCATGGCGGGGATCGGCAATCAGCGCGATCAGCGGCGCCATGTCGCGCGCGGGCCAGGCACGCCCCATCAAGGAGGCGCGAGCCGTGGCCGGATCGGGCGCGGTCCGGATCAGATGGATAAATTCGTCGATATTGGCGAGCGCGATTGCAAGACCCACCTGAAGATGCGCGCCGTCGCGAGCCTTTGCCAAAAGATGCTTGGTCCGCCTGGTGACGGCTTCCTCGCGAAATTCGATGAACGCGGCCAAAAAATCCTTCAGCGTCAGGACCTCCGGACGCCCGCCGTTGAGCGCGATCATGTTGCATGGAAAACTCGATTGCAGTGCCGTGAAGCGCCACAGCTGATTGAGGACGACATCGGAAAGCGCATCGCGTTTCAATTCGATGACGATGCGCATCCCGTCGCGATCGGACTCGTCGCGCAAATCTGCAATCCCTTCGATGCGCTTTTCGCGCACGAGTTCGGCGATCTTTTCGATCAGCGCCGCCTTGTTGACCTGATAGGGAATTTCGGAAACGATCAGCGCCTCGCGCTCCTTGCGGATTTCCTCAATCTCCACCTTGGCCCTTGTGAGGATCGCGCCGCGCCCGGTCAAATAGGCGGCGCGGATGCCCGCCCGCCCCAAGATGCTGCCTCCGGTCGGAAAATCTGGGCCAGGAACAATTGCCAGCAATGCCTCGATCGTCATCTCGGGACGGTCGATCAAGGCAATCGCGGCATCGATAATCTCGCCGAGATTATGCGGCGGGATATTTGTGGCCATACCAACCGCGATGCCGCCTGCGCCATTGACGAGAAGGTTGGGAAATTTCGCCGGAAGAACTACTGGCTCCCGCTCGCGCCCGTCGTAATTCGGCTGAAAGTCGACGGTCTCATTCTCTAGGTCATCGAGTAGAGGCAGGGCGGCGGGCGCAAGACGCACCTCGGTGTAGCGCTCGGCTGCAGGCGGATCGCCGTCGACCGAGCCGAAATTTCCTTGTCCGTCGATCAGGGGCAGGCGCATCGAAAACGGCTGCGCCATCCGCACCAGCGCATCATAGATCGCAAGGTTGCCGTGCGGATGATATTTGCCCATCGTATCGCCGGTAACGCGCGCCGACTTGTTGTAAGGGCGCTCCGGCGTGTAATTGTTCTCATGCATGGAATAAAGGATGCGGCGGTGAACCGGCTTTAGGCCGTCGCGCACATCCGGCAGCGCCCGGCTCACGATCACGCTCATCGCGTAATCGAGATAGCTCTTGCGCATTTCGTCGGAAATCGATACCGGCCGGACATCGGAGGAGCCGGGTGGAGATGAATTTTGATCGCTCATGTTGGGCAAGGGACGCAAATCCAGATTTGAATCATAGCCGCCCGAATTCTATCGCGGCGCTCCGGTAAGCAGCAAGCTTTGACGACCGGTCAACGGGAAGAAGTCCGTTAGCGGCGTGCGCGATTTGGAGTCCACCAAGCCGCAGCTCCCGCTCATCCAGAAAAAAGGGCCGGCTCAAGCTCTAAAACGGAATGTCGTCGTCGATGATATCGGAGGCGCGGCTTGAGCCGGCGCCAGAGCGCCGTTCTTCCCCCTGCTCCAGCGGCGCCACCCGGCCAAACCCGTCATGAGGAGCCTCGATGGCGCCGGCGGCGTCGCGCCCGCGGCTGTCGAGGAGCGTCAGTTCGCCCCGGAAACGCTGCAGCACGACTTCCGTCGCCTTGCGCTGATTGCCGTCGCGATCGGTGTATTCGCGCGTCTGCAACTGTCCTTCGAGATAGATTTTCGTGCCCTTCTTGCAATATTGCTCGGCGATCTTGCCCAAATTTTCGTTGAAGATCACGACATTGTGCCACTCGGTGCGCTCCTTGCGCTCTCCTGTGGCTTTGTCGCGCCAGGACTCCGACGTGGCAACCGAGAAGCTGACGATAGGATCGCCCGCGCTTGTCCGCCGCACTTCCGGATCGCGGCCGAGATTGCCGATGAGAATGACCTTGTTCACGCTCCCAGCCATAGTGCCCTCCTCTCGCAGTCAATCCAACATCAATGCCGCTACGCATCCTTGCGTTACACATGCGCAAGCTTTGCTGCGGTTCACATAAGCTTACTTCCGCATCGATCCCCAAAAAGTTCTTTTTTGTTCTCTTCTTATACCCAGGTCGGCGCAAGCGGACCACGCAAAATATCAACCTGCTCGGATTTTGCTATTGCCAGCCGTGAAATCTCTATGAAAAAAATTTTTTCGCCAATTCGTATTTTTTCACTTCACAAGCCCGCAATGATATGCGAACATACATGCAACATTTAATGAACATTAGGGAACACCAAAATGCAAAACACGGCAAATTTAGCACGCCGGATGAGCCGCCGCTCAAGCCAAACTAATATCGCCAAACCTGTCGAAATTAGTGAGATTGTTGATGGCCCGCGGTATACAGCGGCCTATATCGCCGAGCTCTCTGGGGAACTTGCGGCCCTGGCCAGCGGCGCGCGGTTTTCGAATTTAGCTCAGCTTCTCGCAAAGGCGCAGCTCGAAGCCGAACTCTGGTCGCGGTACAGCGCATGACCCGCCTGTTCTCAACTCATCGGGCGGCCAATGCGGCCCCCCGCGGCTGCACGGCCGCTCGCTCGCCATAAAATGAGTTACGGGAAGGGGCCGGCCGGCGCCGCCGTTCAGGCTTGTTCCGAGGCCTTCGTGATCACGGCGGGGCGCAAGATTGCGCCGGGCGGCTTAGTGACAGTCCTGTGACAGGCGGCAAAATTCGCGCTATTTTATGCTTTGAAAAAAAGCAACAAGAGCGCGGGTGTTTGTCGTGGCGGCCGAACCGGAGATCGAACTCAAATTCCTGTTTGCCGAGAACGACTTGCCCAAGGTCGCGGCGCTCATCGCGTCGCAGGCGCGCGCGGAAAGCCATCATCAATCCCTGCAGGCGATCTATTTCGATACGCCGCGGCGCGATCTTTGGAACCGAGGCTTCACGCTGCGCGTGCGCAAGACCGGGACAAGCTACCGTCAAGGCATCAAGAGGGTCGTTTCCTCGGCCATCACGAGAGAGGAATGGGAAACGCCTATCGACGGTCCCGCGCCGGACCTCGAAAATATAAAAACCTCTCCCCTCGCAAGGCTTAAAGGCAAGTCTGCCATCGCCCGCTCATTGCTGCCGGTGTTTGAAGTGGAAGCGGAGCGCGCTTCTTATAGCCTCGACACCGCGGGAGGACTGATCGAAGGGTCCATCGACTGCGGCGCGATCCGGGCCAACGGCGCGACACTTGGCATTTGCGAGCTCGAACTCGAATTGAAAAGTGGGGCGGCGTCCGGCTTGTTCAATCTTGCCCAGAACCTTGTATCGCTGGCGACGCTCCATCCGAGCACTATCAGCAAGGCAGAACGCGGCTATCTGCTGATCAAAGGTGCCTGGGGCCGCGCAGCGAAGGGTTCGACGCCTCGCTTAGCCGCAGACATGCCGTGCCAGCAGGCGTTCCAGGAGATCTGCAGGACGTGTTTGCACGATTTCCAGTTGAATGTGCCTGCAATGGCAAATATTGCCGAGATCGAGGGCGTTCACCAAGGCCGGGTCGCCATCAGGCGCCTGCGCGCCGCAATGACACTTTTCAAACCCACCGTCTTTGATTCTTCATACCGCAGATTGAACAGCGAACTGAAATGGCTCGCGCGTTTACTTGGCGCGGGGCGAGACCTCGATGTTTTGCAAGCGACTGTGCCACGGCGCGCGGCTATCGGCGAAGCAAGCTCTTGGGAGATTGATGATTCAACCCGCATTGAGGCCCAAAGGCTTCGGGCGCGCCGTGCCGCCATTGAGAGCTTAGAGAGCGAACGCGGGCGGTCCTTGTTCGTAGACCTTTTGGCTTGGATCGAAAACGGAGCGTGGCAAAGGCAATTTAATCGAACGTTCGAAGAACCGATTTTTGCGTTTGCCCGTGTCCAGCTCAAAAAGCGCTTGGCGAAATTGGTAAAGCGACACGCAGACCTTGCAAAGCTTGACGCCCTTGCAAAGCTTGACGCCAAAGCATGCCATGAGATTCGAATTGAAGCGAAAAAACTGCGCTACATGGCAGAATTCTTTCTCCCCATTCGGGGTGTTGCAAAGCACCCTGAGCAATACAAACTCATGATCAATTGCTGCGAGAAACTGCAGGAAGCGATCGGCACAATTCGCGACGAGGAGGCAACGGCGGAATTTATGCAAAGCGGTCGTTGGCCAGACAGGAGTTCTGACACCAGCGTTTCGACAGCGCCTGCTGGCCACCTGAGCCCTCGCCTGCATCTTCAAACTATCTCTGCCAAAAATTTACAGAAGGCGGTCAAGGCTTATTCAAAACTGGCCGCGGCCAATCCCTTTTGACGCCACAATGTTCCTTCGGCCTAAAAGAGCGCCATGACCGCGAGCGAAAATAGCTACCGGCAGCCGCGGCACATGGCAACCAAAAAAGCGAACAAGCCATCTCCAAGCCCAAATCATCAACCCCATATTTTTACGATGTGCTTTTCCTTCCGCTCAATACCCATTTTGGGGTAAATCCCAATTCCAGATATGTGGAAACCGCGTCATATCCTTGCGCCGCCGGTGCTGCCTGAAGGTGTGCGCATCTATGCGGTCGGCGACGTCCATGGCAGGTCGGACCTGCTAAGACAATTGTTTTCGCGGATCGACGGCGACTTCAGGGCGAACCCGGCAAAGGAAGCTATTTATGTTTTTCTCGGCGACTATATCGACCGTGGAAACGACTCCGCGGGTGTTTTGGATTTCTTGATCGCCCGCAGCCAGACTCATCACCTTTACTGCCTTAAGGGCAATCATGAGATCTTTCTGGCCGAGTTTCTTGAGAATCCCGATGTATTTAAGCCTTGGATACAAAATGGTGCTCTGCCGACCTTCGCCTCCTACGGCCTGAAGCCGGCCGTAAATGCGGGCATCAAAGAGCTAGCGGAACTCTCGGAAAACTTGCGCAACGTCATGCCGGACAGCCATTTTAGGTTTCTAACCGAATTACGGCTTAGTTTTACTTGCGGCGACTATTACTTTGTGCATGCCGGCGTGCGGCCTGGCACGCCCCTTGCGATCCAGAACGAAGAGGATCTGCTTTGGATAAGGGACGAATTCTTGCTGCACGAACAGCCATTCGAAAAAATAATCGTCCATGGCCACACCCCGGTGATAGAACCGGAGGTGCGGCCAAACCGGATCAATATCGACACCGGCGCCTACGCCACAGGCCGGTTGACATGCCTAAGGCTCGAGGGCGATAAGATTGGCTTCATCTCGTAATGAATAAGCTGCGCGATTTGCAGGCCAGAGGCTCCGGAGTTGCGCTGTAGCCCGGTGCCGCGACTAAGACATGTTGCCTTCCTGTGCGTAGTTTTCGCTTTAGTAATATGGATCATCGCCGTTGAATTCATCGCCACTAACCGGGTTCCTTCATCTCGCATCGGCGCTAGCCAATAGGCTGCGCCCCGCGCTTGTCGTCTTAGGCGTAGTTGCGGGACTGGTGCCAGCTCCGGTGCTCATAAGGCTGCGGAGTACGCTTCTCGTTCTTGGCATTGCCATCGGACTATGCGGCATATGGATGCTGCTTCCCGCGGCGCTTGCACCGGAGCCGAAGGGCTTTTTGCCTGATCGCAACCTGGCCGAGGCAACCTCGGCGTGGCGCAGGCGCGCGGTTCTCGCCGCGGAAATAGGCGCTATCAGGGGAGACCTATGGGCCGAAGCTGCGTTCGCAGGCGCTCGCCTCATGCCAGCGGCCGGTTTCAGCGAGTCAGGCTCTAGCCAGCTTAGCAGCGTGAGAGCCTCCGCGGAAACGGCACTGGCTTTCGCGCCAATCAATGGCGCAGCATGGCTTCTTTTGGCTCAACTTACGGAAAATTCTCCGGATCACGACAACCGCGTTTCAACATTTCTCGAAATGTCTTACTTCACCGCACCGACTGATCTAAGCCTTGCCCCTCTTCGCGTTATGCGGGCAGCAACATCGAGCGCGCTGGCCAATAAGGACATCCAGTTATTCATGAAGAGCGATATTCGCGGAATTCTCGATCGCGGGCCAGATCATCGGCTAGATATCGTTGCTGCCTATCGCAATGCGTGGCCACAAAACAAGGCTATTTTCGAGACTTTGGTCGCGGAGACCGACCCTGCCGTGGCAACGCTTTTGAACGCGCCTCAATGAAAATGATGGAAAAATGCGTTCAGCTGCGGCTTTGGCGAAAACCGGTATCAAGGTCTCCGCTATGGCCTTCGCGGAGTTTAGGGCCATGCGGCTGCCAATTCCGCATCATCGCCGAGGGCACCGAAGATGAACAAAATCAAGGTTGAAAATCCCATCGCCGAACTCGACGGCGACGAAATGACGCGCATCCTTTGGCATTACATACGCGACAAGCTCATCCATCCCTATCTCGATATAAAGCTCGATTATTACGACCTTTCGATCGAAAACCGGGAAGCAACAAACGATCGCGTCACGGTCGAGGCAGCCAATGCCATCAAAAAACATGGTGTGGGCGTCAAATGCGCGACCATCACGCCGGACGAAGCGCGGGTAAAAGAGTTTAATCTCAAGCAAATGTGGAAATCGCCGAACGGCACGATCCGCAACATTTTGGGCGGCGTTATCTTCCGTGAGCCCATCATTTGCCAAAATGTCCCGCGTCTCGTCCCCGGCTGGACGCGCCCGATTGTCATCGGACGCCATGCGTTCGGCGACCAATACAGCGCAACGGATTTCAAGGTTCCGGGCAAGGGCCGCGCCATCATCAGATTCGAGGGCGAAGACGGCACGGTGATCGAGCGGAAAATCTACGACTACCCTGGCCCGGGCGTTTCCCTGTCAATGTATAATCTCGATGATTCCATTCGTGACTTTGCCCGCGCGTCAATGAACTATGGGCTCATGCGCAAATATCCCGTTTATCTATCGACAAAAAACACGATTTTGAAATCCTATGACGGGCGGTTCAGGGATCTCTTTCACGAAATCTACGAGACCGAATTTAGAGCCGCGTTTGAGGAGGCGGGATTGAGCTATGAGCACCGCCTGATCGACGACATGGTGGCCTCGTCGCTCAAATGGTCAGGCGGCTATGTGTGGGCCTGCAAAAATTATGACGGCGATGTCCAATCCGATACGGTCGCGCAAGGTTTTGGCTCGCTCGGCCTCATGACCTCGGTCCTCATGACGCCCGACGGCAAGACGGTCGAAGCCGAGGCCGCGCATGGCACGGTCACGCGCCATTTTCGCGAACATCAGAAAGGCAGGGAAACATCGACCAATTCGATTGCCTCGATTTTTGCCTGGACGCGCGGTCTCGCGCACCGCGCCAAGCTCGACGGCAATCAAGAACTTGCGAAATTCGCGCTGACGCTGGAAAAGACCTGCGTCGCAACCGTCGAATCAGGTTACATGACAAAAGACCTCGCTCTGCTCGTCGGAGCCGAGCAGCGCTGGCTGTCAACAACAGGTTTTTTGGACAAGATCAGCGAAAATCTCTCCACGCGGATAAGCAGGGAGCAAGAACTTCAAGCAATCGAAGGTTCTTGAGCGCAAAGCCTCTCCGGATGCTCACGGAGCGGCGCCGGCTAATACATCGCGCATGTGAGGTTGCTGCTCTCCGGCGGAAGGTGTGAAGCTTTCGCTGGTGGTTCGCAAATGACGAATGGAGAGCAGGCGACCGGGACACCGGTGCTGGATTTTAGGCAATCGGTAAGGGCAAGGAAGTGTTAACCGCGGCACGCCTATCTTTCCTTAATCTCTTAAGAAACAGGTGAGGAGAGATGAGATGAACTGGTCTTCGGTTCAAGTGCATGCAGCCATAATCGCAGCTGTGATGTCCTTATGCGTCATTCTGATCATTGCTTTGGAAGCAATCAAAAGGGCTGTGAATTCGCAAACTGAATTTGCACCGGAGGGTGTCGCTCATGCGATGCTCGCGGACCGCAAATGGCGATACCGCACATTTCGCGTCTTAAAATATCACCTTAGCGGGTTCACCGATGATGAACTCAGAAAAATCCTGGTGCGAGCGGGCGGCATTCGGCTGACGGCCGGCGGGCAGGAAGTCTGGGGACTTCTGTCGCGGAATCGCAAATACCTCGGCAATGATGCAATTGAAGAAGCTCCAACAACAGAAGTGGCGTTCGATCGCTTTGAGCAGCAGCAGAGCCAGCCGCCGCAAGAGGTTAGACCGCAACAAGACGAACCGGATCTCTCGCATGCGTCAGAGCCGTTTGAACGACTTCGTGCAGAGATGAAAAAGCTGACCAACTTTGAGTGCGTCAAGCCGGCCGCCCGTCAAGAATAGGAGAAAGGCCGTCAAGTCAACGTGCGTCTCGAAGCGCGAGGGCTCTCACTCGTGGCAGGCGCGTGCGCGGAATAACCCGCTCATCGAATGGGCGGCAGAAAAGCGTATCGGAACTTTGAACTCAGGGGTCGAGACCGTCAGAGGCGGCGGAACTCCGTGCCGTCCTTGACTTCAAGGTTCAGACACGCTCAGTCTGGACGAAACACGCAGGGAGCAGCATGATGAATCTCGATAAAATCGTACGCGCGACAGCGTTGACTGCCTTCGCGCTCATTCCCTGCGTTGCCTTGGTACAGTCTGCGCCCCTCGACACGATCACCCCGGCTTTCAGCGAAACGATGCCTGACATTCCGGGCAAGATCATCAACGCGATTGTCGTCACCTATAAGCCGGGTGGCAAGTCGCCGCCTCATCGCCATGCACGCTCCGCGTTCGTAATCGGCTACGTGTTGTCTGGATCGATTCGCAGCCAAGTCAACGGCGGCGAGGTGCAAGTGTTCCGTGCGGGCGAACATTGGACGGAAGCACCAGGTGCGCATCATGATCTCAGCGAGAACGCAAGCGCTACTGAGCCCGCGAGCTTGCTCGCTATCTTCATCGCCGACACCAAGGAGACGGTTCTGACCACGTTTGACCGGTGAGCATTCGTGCCAAAACGGAGTGACGACGGTGGGGTTCCGCGTTTTTGTGGCCGGTGCTTCGGGCGCTTGTAGACGCGGCTGCTTATGCGGCACTTCTCGCCATCGACCACGGTGCGCCCGGCATCTTCAACATAGTGGAGCCGAATAGTGAGGTTGCAATAGAAAAGGCCAGCAGGGAACTCGGCTGGTATGCCGGCTTTCGCTTGCCCGCCGGACTGGATCGCCTCGAAGTGTTACCAGCAGAACCTGCTCAGTAAACCCGGACATCCCTTCCGGCGCGCGTGGCGCGGAAAAACCTATTGACCGCATGGCGGCAGAAAAGCGTATCGGAACATTGAACTCAAGGATCATGACCGCCGGAGGCGGCGGCACTTTGACTTCAAAGTTCAGATACGCCCGCGGTCGCCCGCGCGATGAACGGGACGGTGAGGCCAGGGCGGCCGCTCACTGGTCGGGTCTCTAGACTTCAAAACGAAGGAGAACTCGATGTTAACCTTTGTTAACAAGAGTCAATGGCAGCGATTCGCCAAGAGGGCTGGACATGCAAAACAAGTCACATGCTGTGATGGCACAACGAGCCGAACCGAAAGACAGTCCCGACGATTTTCCAACTCCGCCATGGGCTACACGAGCACTTTTCGAACATGTGCTCGACAAAAAGAACCTTGGGTCTCTCACCTGCCTAGAGCCTGCGTGTGGTGCGGGCCATATGGCAAAGGTCCTAAAAGAATATTTTTCGGAAGTTAAATCTTCAGACGCCTATCACTACGGCTATGGGCCAGTTCGAGATTTTTTGACTTATCCTTATGAAACGAATGCCGTCGATTGGGTTATTACAAACCCACCGTTCCGACTCGCCGAAGAATTTGTGCTCAGGGCATTAAATGTAGCTAGGATCGGAGTTGCGATACTTGCGCGCACGGTTTTCCTGGAAAGTGTGGGGCGGTACCGCGAAATCTTCGAAGTAACGCCTCCCACTATTTTTGCGCAATTTGTTGAACGTGTTCCAATGGTGAAAGGCCGGTTGGACCGCAACGCAACGACAGCGACCAGCTACGCGTGGTTTATCTGGGAAAAACAAACACGAGTAGCTTCAAGGCTTATGTGGGTCCCACCTTGCCGCAAGGAGTTGGAGAGGAATGGCGACTACGCCTCGTCCTTGTCATAGGACGCCTTTCCCGATTCAAGTTCAAATATTGCCGCATTAACATCCCCGTTTTTCAATTTGGCCAATGCCTTCTCGACGGAACTTCTGAGCATCCGGCCTTTGATGCCAGGAGCTCCTTTGGGAGGGAGGCCATTTGTCGGCGCAAGAGCCACAGAACCAAACTTACCGTCTTTGGCCTCGGCGACGCGCCCTTGATTAACTCCGAACCAGGCTGCGATGTCGTGATCGCGATCACCACGCGCCTGCATTGCCAAAACGATAGATGCATCTTTTGCGGTTAGCACATAACCGCTCGCCTTGCCCCTAACCATAATTTATTCCTTTTTTTGAATAAAAAATTCGTGTCATCGTTACCGAACGAGTGATGTTACTGCCTCCGGTGATTGAACTTTCACGCTGTCTTGGTCTTTGTGCCTCTAAGAATCTTCATATACGACTTCTCAGATGCACGGTTCTCCCACGAGCCCCTGATAAATTCACGAAGGTTGGGCATGTCCTTTTCAACGGTAGTCGACCAAAGGTTTTGACTGTACTCGAATACACGTAACATGTTGTCGACATCAAAAAGTGGTCCTGTACCCGAAGCCTTTATCAAAACCACCGGCTTGTCTTCCGCCATCCGCATGCCGAGTTCGAACATCACATTTGGGTTATGCTCAGTGAGGTCTGCAATTACGAGATCAGCATCCATGAGATCGTTGATTATGGTGGATTGAATAAGATCGCTGCCTTGTCTGTTTGCAGTCTTGACCGTGAACTGTGATGCCTTCGCAGCAGGTGTAATTACGCTACGCAACACCTCCTGAAAGAAACCTGAAGGATGCTTTGGATCGCGCTCTCCGAACGGCATAATCACAAACGCGGTAAGTTTTGAGGCGCCTTCTGATTCGGCAAGAGTAATTGTTTCTGGAGCGGACGCGCTTGTTTCTGTTGCGTTGATGTCCCCGGGCGAGCTGGGGATGCCAGACGTGATTCCCAAATACTGGCAGTTTTCCCGGAACAATCGCGAGAATTCTTCATGAGTTTCAGGATCCAGGCCAAATTCCTTTTGCAGGACGTTCCCAAGATATTTCATTTCAGGTAGGTTACTTCCTTTATAATATTCAAGTACGCGTTTGAAGATATCTATATTAAGAAAAGCTCGAACCTTTAGTTCCTTTTCGGTATCCGGATCTGGGGCGTAAACAAGGTCCCGGCCGAAATCTGCGAGTGCAATCTTCGCTGTATCCCGCGTGCCAACGGTAAAACCAAAATCGCGCGAAGCCGCAGTTACCCATGGGTTCCCCCCATTGTGCACCTTGATTGCCACGGGGATCTTTAAGGCCTCTTCCAAAGTGACGCGAGGGAACGGCCTGCGAGTTCGCCCCTTTTTTTCTGGAGAAACCCTGGCGCTGTTTGTCCTCTTTTTCGTCGCAATGTTATCTTTTCGATTTTTCATCCTGAAGGTCCTATCCAACTGCTCAAAATACAATTTTTCCGCGCAATCCCACTTTTCCAAAGTCCACCGCTGTATGTAGCCTTGTAAGATTTTTGCCCGCAATCGGACGAAAATGTTTCACGTGAAACATTTTTGGAACGATTCTAAAGAAGAATCCTCACCATCATTAGCTGCACCCTGAAGTTGCGCCGCAGGTGTCGCATTTTAGGCAGGTGCCGTTGCGGATGAGGGTGAAATTGCCGCATTCGCCGCAGGCCTCTCCCGTATAGCCCTTCACACGCGCCTGGCTGCGTTTTTCGGCGATTGCGGCGCGCTCGGCGGGCGTGGTCCACTCAAGCCCGCCGAGTTCCGCTTCGACCTCTGCCGCAAGATCGCCTTTGAGCGCCGCCGGGGCCTGCGGGCCGGAGCCCTGCACCAGCATTAATTTGTCGGCCTTGGAGCGCACAAAACCGCGCGAGACGAGTTTGGTGCCGGCACCTTGCGGCAAGCGGCTCTGATCGTCTCCCTTGCCCAGCACATCGGGGCCGATGTCGGACGGATCGACATGGGCAAGCTCATTGCGGCCGAGATAGGAGATCGCAAGCTCGCGGAAAATATAGTCGAGAATCGAGGTTGCGTTCTTGATCGCGTCATTGCCTTGCACGAGCCCCGCCGGCTCAAAACGGGTAAAGGTGAAGGCATCGACATATTCTTCGAGCGGCACGCCATATTGCAGGCCAACCGAAATCGCGATGGCAAAATTGTTCATGAGCGAGCGGAACGCCGCCCCCTCTTTGTGCATGTCGATAAAAATTTCGCCGAGTCTGCCATCGGAATATTCGCCGGTGCGCAAATAAACCTTGTGACCGCCGACAACCGCCTTTTGCGTATAGCCCTTTCGCCGGTCGGGCAGGCGCTCGCGCTCGCGGATGCGCTCGATCTTCTCGACGATGCGCTCGACGATTTTTTCGGCAACGGCGGTTGCGCGTGCCGGCGCGTTGGAGGCGATCAACGCCTCGACGGCATCCTCCATGTCGTCATCGTCGTCGGCGATAAGCTGGCTGCTCAATGGCTGCGACAGTTTTGAGCCATCGCGGTAAAGCGCATTGGCTTTGAGACCAAGCCGCCAGGAAAGCATATAGGCGTCCTTGCAATCTTCGATCGTCGCGTCATTCGGCATATTGATCGTCTTCGAGATCGCACCCGAAATGAAAGGCTGCGCCGCCGCCAGCATGCGGATGTGGCTCTCGACGCTGAGAAAACGTTTGCCTGTGCGCCCGCAGGGGTTCGCGCAATCGAAGACGGCATAATGTTCAGGGCGAAGATGCGGCGCGCCTTCAAGCGTCATGGCGCCGCAGACAAAAGCGTTGGCGGCGTCGATCTCGGCGCGGGAAAAGCCAAGGTGGCTCAAGAGATCGAAATTTTGATCTTCCAATTTTTCCGCCGGAATTCTGAGGTCCCGCGTCAAAAATTCCGCGCCAAGTGTCCATTTGTTGAACAAAAATTTGATGTCGAAGGCGGAGCCCAAAAGCACCTCGATCTCGTCGAGCTTCGCTTGCGAAAAGCCTTTGGCCCTAAGGGTCTCGTGGTTGATTGAAGGCGCGTTGCGCAAGGAGCCGCGGCCCGTCGCGAAGCTCGCGATCTCGTCGATCTCTTCTTGCCGGTAGCCGAGCGCGCGCAAACCATCGGGCACGGCTCGGTTGATGATCTTAAAATAGCCGCCGCCCGCGAGCTTTTTGAATTTGACGAGCGCGAAGTCGGGCTCGATGCCGGTCGTGTCACAATCCATTACGAGCCCGATCGTGCCAGTCGGCGCGACGACGCTCACCTGCGCATTGCGGTAGCCGTGGCGCTCCCCCAGCTCGAGCGCGCGCGCCCAAGCCGCGCGGGCATGTTCGCCAAGCGCCGTATCGGGAAGCGCGGAATGGTCGAGCGGCACAGGGACGATCGACAAGGCCTCATAGCCGGAGGATTCGCCATTCGCGGCGCGGGCATGATTGCGCATCACGCGCAGCATTGCGGATTTGTTTTTCGCAAAGCCAGCAAAAGGCAAAAGCTCGCCGGCCATCTCCGCCGAAGTTGCATAGGCGGTGCCCGTCAGGATCGCCGAGAGCGCGGCGCCCATCGCACGGCCCTCCTCGCTGTCGTAAGGGATCCCGGAGGACATCAAGAGCCCGCCGATATTGGCGTAGCCGAGGCCCAGCGTGCGGTACTCGTAAGAGAGCCGCGCAATTTCCTTGGACGGAAATTGCGCCATCATGACCGAGATTTCGAGCACGATCGTCCAAAGCCGCACCGCATGCTCGTAAGATTCGATGTCGAATTTTCCGGTTAAAGGATCGCGGAATTGGAGGAGATTTGTGGACGCGAGATTGCAGGCGGTATTGTCCAAAAACATATATTCGGAACAAGGATTTGACGCGCGGATGGGCCCCGCTGCGGGGCAAGTGTGCCAGTCGTTGATCGTGGTGTGATATTGCAGGCCGGGGTCGGCGGAGGCCCAGGCGGCGCGGCAGATCTTTTCGAAGAGCTCGCGGGCCTTCATAACTTTATGCGGCTTGCCGTCGAGCCGCCGGGTCAAGGCCCAATCCCCATCCTCCTCGACCGCGAGCAAAAAAGCGTCCGTCACGCGCACGGAATTATTCGAGTTCTGGCCGGAGACGGTGAGATAGGCCTCGGAATCCCAATCGGTGGTCAAAGTCGCAAAATCGATTTGGGTATGGCCCTGGCGCGCAAGCTGAATAATTTTTTTTATCGCAGCATCGGAGACAAAAGCGCGCCTTGCGAGCTTGATTTCTTTTTTCAGAGCTGGATTTTTTTCCGCATCGAAACAATCATCGCCGGACCCCTCGCAATTCACGCAGGCGCGAAGGATGGCTTTTAGCGCCTTTTGCGTCACCTTCGAGCCGGCCACGAGGCTCGCGACCTTTTGCTCTTCGCGTACCTTCCAGTCGATAAAATCTTCGATGTCCGGATGGTCGGCATCGACGATGACCATCTTGGCTGCGCGGCGCGTCGTTCCGCCGGATTTGATTGCTCCCGCCGCCCGGTCGCCGATTTTTAGAAAGGACATCAAGCCAGAGGATTTGCCGCCGCCCGAGAGTTTTTCGTTCTCGCCGCGCAACCTTGAGAAATTCGATCCCGTTCCGGAGCCATACTTAAAAAGCCGCGCCTCGCGCACCCAAAGATCCATGATGCCGCCTTCATTGACGAGATCGTCGGCGATCGACTGAATGAAACAGGCATGCGGCTGGGGATGCTCATAGGCGCTCTTCGACTTGACGAGTTTTTTGCTCTCGTGGTCGATATAAAAATGGCCTTGGCCCGGGCCATCGATGCCATAGGCCCAATGGAGCCCGGTATTAAACCATTGCGGGGAATTCGGCGCCGCCATCTGGCGCGCGAGCATGAAGCGGAGTTCGTCAAAAAAAGTTTTGGCGTCTTCCTCTGTATCAAAATAATTGCCGTTCCAGCCCCAATAGGTCCATGCGCCGGCAAGGCGATCGAAAACCTGGGCTGCGGAAGTCTCGCCCCTATCGCGCGCGGATTTGGGCAAAACCGCAAGCGCCTCATCGTCCGCAACTGAGCGCCACAAGAATTCGGGGACGCCGTCTTCGGGCACTCTTTTCAGCGCCGCAGGCACGCCCGCCTTGCGAAAATATTTTTGCGCCAAAACATCCGCCGCGACCTGGCTCCATGCGGCTGGAACTTCGATATTTTCGAGCGAAAAAACGATCGAGCCATCGGGATTGCGGATTTCGCTTTTCGTGGAGCGAAAGGGGATTTCCGCATAGGCGGCGTGACCGGTTTTGGTGAAGCGGCGTTCGATTCGCATTGGCAGCACCCCTAAAGCTAGACATCAACAGAATATGCCTACTATATCTTGTGGCGATGTCGAGCAATCAATCTTGTGAATAGGTTAAGAAATTGGATTGCATTCGCGCTCTGGACAGCTGGCGGTCCCGCGTTCTAAGCAAGAGATCGCGGGCGGGGCTCGCTTTTGCTAAGGCCCAGGCAGAGCAATCCTATGAAATGGTTTTACCGGCTTTTTACCTGGTGGCACGGTCAGACCCTGAATACCGCACTTTACACCTTGCTGTTCGGAAAATTTGTTGGCAGCGACGAATATGGCAACTGCTATTACCGCTCGCGGAAGCCCGACAAGGCGCTGGGTTTTGAGCGCCGGTGGGTGATCTTTTCGGGCGAGAGCGAGGGTTCGATGACGCCGCCCGGCTGGTATGGCTGGCTCCATCACACCGCCGATTCGCCGCCAACCGAAGAAAAATACATTCCGCGGGCGTGGGAGCTGCCGTACGAGCCGAACCTCACCGGGACCCCGCAGGCTTGGCGCCCGCCGGGCTCGATCTTGGCAGAGAACACGCGGCCTCCGGCAACCGGAGACTACGAAGCCTGGACGCCGGAGAGTTGACGAACCTGCTAAGTCACTCGCGTCCTCTCAACGCTATTCCGAGCATCGGGGGAAGTTGCACATTTGGTCGGAATTCTTCCCGTTGGTCGTGCGCTTTAGGCGGTAACGCAAAATCGCCGCTTTTCTATCGCGATTTGTGCTCGATTTCTCTTGCGGCGGCGGATTGCTCATGATCGAGACATCGATGCGAGACTATCTTGGCCGATTGAGTCTTTTGGCTGGAACCCTTGCGCTTTCGGCGTTCATATTTTCGGCCCCGTCTTGGGCGAGCCGGATCAAACATCCTCGCGCGGTCTTTGCGGGTTTGGACAAGATCACCGGGCGCACCATCGCGTTTGAGGCCGCGGCCGGCGAAACGGTGCAGTTCGGCACGCTGCAGATAACTGAGCGGGCTTGTTTCACCCGGCCCGCCACGGAGACGCCGCAGACCGAAACTTTCGTCGAGGTCGACGAGGTTGGTGCCGGCAAGGATTTTAAGCGGATCTTTTCCGGCTGGATGTTTGCGGCAAGCCCCGGTCTGCATGGGATCGAGCACCCGATTTACGACATCTGGCTGACCGGCTGCGAAGGCGAAGGCGCGCTGGAGGCGGGACTGGAAATTCCTGAAAGCGCCATGCCCGCCAAGACAAAGCCAGCCCGGCAGGAGAGCACACCGGCCAAATCATCGCGCCATTCGCGCCGCGCTCAGCCGGGCGAAAATCCTCCCGAAGGGGCGGTAGAAACCGGCGAGATGCCTCAGGAACAGCAGCCGGAAGCGGAGCTGCCACCCCTCGGTCAGCCCGTTGAGGTTGGGCCCCCGCCTGGCTTCATCCCGGTGCCGCAGGAAGGCCGCCGAAGGCCCGTCCAGCGGTATTATCCGGCCGATCCTGACGCTTGGGAGGACGGCGGCTATTGATTTGAATATGGCGTGATGGCTTCTCGTCGCGCCGAAGCCGGGCCTCTATGGTCACGTCGTAGGTTGGGCGAAATTCACGAACCCGTGAACTTTGGTGCCCGAGAATATTTTGCACCAAAAGCACCAGATTCGCCGTAGAAAAGAAACTTCCGCTTGTCCGTCAGGATAAATAATATGCATCATAGATTAATGGCAAGGTCAAGCTTGTGAAAATCACCGAAAAAAACATGCTGCTATCGTCTAAGTGTTGCGACCGCGGTGCCGGTTGAAAGCAATGGATTTTGGCCCGCTGATGCCAGTGCTCCTTCACATTTCCGTACGTGGATTTCTCCAAAACGAAAGGCATCCAACCTCCAGGTGCCATCGTAACGCCAATTTTTTCTCTTCGAGTGACTGCGCGCCATTTCCAGCGAACGGAGCGCAAACGGAAGAAAACCTTACCAAAATTTCATCACGCCGAAATGGTAGGGTACGCTAAACATCCCCATCTTTGTCGGCAGCAGACGGATGGTCGTCGTTCGCCTAATTTGAAATGGAGTAGTCAATGGCTCATGTTTGGTTTCCGCAGCCCGAGAATTCGCCGCCTTTGATCCTGCGCCGGCGTCACGGGATTCGCGCAATTCTGCTTGCTTCGGCTGCCACGGTGTCCTTGGCTCTGATGAACGACGCCGGCGGCACTGCGGCGCAAGCGGCCGTAGCCCAAAGCGAGACCACAGCGGCTGTTTCGCCGGCTTCATTCGCCGACGTCGTCGACCGCGTGCGCAGCGCCGTTGTATCGGTCAAGGTGAAAACCACCGAGATAGCAGAGATGAGCGAGGAATTCGACTTCCCGCAAATCGTGCCGGGCGATCCGCTGGAGCGCTTCTTCAAGCATTTCCGCGAGGAAGGCGGCGGCAACCAAAAGCACGCCAAGCCTCATATTACTCAGGCGCAAGGCTCTGGCTTCATCATTTCGCCCGATGGCTATGTCGTCACGAACTATCATGTCGTAGAAAATGCGACGGACGTCTCCGTCACAATGGACGACGGCAAGGACCTTTCGGCAAGGATTGTCGGAACCGACAAGAAAACCGATCTTGCTCTCCTAAAAATCAAGGAAGGCGGGAGCTATCCGCATGTGGAATTCGCGGCCGCCGTTCCAAGGGTTGGCGATTGGGTCATCGCGGTGGGCAATCCCTTCGGCTTAGGGGGGACCGTGACCGCTGGGATCATTTCGGCGCGCGGCCGCGACATTGGGGCTAGCCCCTATGACGACTTCCTGCAGATCGATGCGCCGGTGAACCGGGGCAATTCGGGCGGCCCCACCTTCAATTCCCAAGGTCAGGTCGTCGGCGTGAATACCGCGATTTTCTCACCCTCGGGTGGAAGCGTCGGCATCGGATTTGCTATCCCCTCCGAGACCGTACAAAACGTCGTCGCCTCGCTGAAGGACAAGGGCGTCGTTGCTCGCGGTTGGATCGGCGTCCAAATTCAGCCGGTGACCCAGGAGATTGCCGATAGCATGGGCCTGAAATCTCCCAAGGGCGCTCTCGTCGCGGAAGCGCAGCCGGGCTCTCCGGCAAGCGCGGCTGGCATAAAGTCAGGCGACGTGATACTCGGCATCGACGGAGAACGCATCGATGGGCCTCGGGAGCTTGCCAAAAAGGTGGCTGCACTCGGCCCTGGCAAAAAGGCGGATTTGATCTATTGGCACGACGGATCAGAGAGAACCGTGTCGGTTAAGCTTGGCTCGCTGCCGGACGACAAGGAAGCCCGTGTCAAGCCAAGTCCAACCCAGGGCAGCGACGTGTTCAAGGGCCTCGGTCTCACGCTCGCCCCGGCTGCTAGTGTCCAGGGAGCGGGAAACCAAGGGGTCGTTGTGCAAGACATCGATCCGGACAGCCCAGCCGCGCAAAAAGGCATGCAAGTTGGCGACGTAATTTTGGAGGCCGGCGGCCGGGCGGTGAGCAAGCCTGCGGACGTCGCCGCGGCGCTCGCCGAAGCCAAGAAGGACAATCGCAAGGCTGTTCTGTTGCGGGTCAAGAGCAGCGATGGCACGCATTTCGTCGCGATCGCCGTCAATCCAGCTTCCTGAGCCTCACGTCCCCGAGGCTCGGTCAAGGCCGGTACCGTCCCCCCCCGTAGCGCTGCCGGCCTAAGAAGGCGACAGGCCGGAAGGAAACTTCCGGCCTGCTGCTTTTTGTGGGGATCGGTTATAAGTCTTGACCATGCGCATTCTCATTGTCGAAGACGACGCCGAAGCGGCAAGCTATATGGCCAAGGCATTTCGCGAGGCCGGACATGTCGCTGACCATGTCGGCGATGGCCTCGAAGGCTTGGCGCGCGCAAGGGGCGAAGTCTATGACGTTTTTATCATCGACCGGATGTTGCCGAAGCTTGATGGGCTGACGCTCATCGGCACCTTGCGGGCGCAAAAAATTCAAACACCCGCGCTCATACTGTCGGCGCTGGGGCAGGTCGACGATCGGGTCAAGGGGTTGCGTGCGGGCGGCGACGATTATCTTGTCAAGCCTTATGCTTTTTTGGAACTCCTGGCGCGGGTCGAGGTGCTCGCGCGGCGCATCCGAACTGGGACAAGCGAGGAAACGGTGTACCGGATCGGCGGATTGGAACTTGACAGGCTTGCGCACACGCTTACCCGCAATGGCAAAGATATTCCGCTCCAACCGCGTGAATTCCGCTTGCTCGAATATCTGATGAAATATGCGGGGCAAGTCGTCACGCGAACGATGCTTTTGGAAAATGTCTGGGACTATCATTTCGATCCGCAAACCAATGTCATCGACGTTCATATTTCGCGCCTGCGCGCAAAGATAGACAAAGGTTTCGACCCTCCGCTCCTCCATACGATACGCGGTGCTGGGTATATGATACGCGATGGTTCTCGCTAAGCTCTTTCGCACCACGGTCTTCAAACTGTCGCTCGCCTTTTTGGCGATTTCCGCGATCGGCGCAGGGATTGCGGCTAGCAGCGTCGACTGGAACATGAGCCATCTCATCACCGCGCAGATCGCGCAAACCATTGACACGGATATCGCCGAGCTGTCCGATCAATATATGCAAGGTGGCCTGCGCCGCCTCGTGAACATCATCCAAAGACGGACCCGCCGTCCCGGCGCTGGTCTTTATCTAGTAACGACCCCGGCCGGGGAACCGATCGCCGGCAACATCGCCAGCCTGCCGCCTGCCATTATGGCGACGGCCGGCCTTGTCGATACAAACTACCGGCCCATGGGCGATTTGCGCGGAAAACACCGGGCACTCGCGCGCGTTATTGTGTTGCCAGGTGGCTTCCACCTTCTTCTCGGCCATGACCTCGAGGAGGGTGTGCAGCTGCGCCGGATTCTTGGCCGCACTCTCGTTACATCGCTGCTCTGGCTGGTGATCATCGGCACCCTTGGCGGATTATGGATTGCAAGGCGCGCATTGATGCGCGTCGATGCTATCAATGCCAACGCGCAAGCAATTGTCGTCGGCGATCTCTCAGGGAGACTGCGTCTGGCCGGGACCGGCGATGAATTCGACCGGCTAGTGCAAAATTTTAATGCCATGCTGGACCGGATCAGCATATTGATGGCGGGATTGAAAGAGGTTACCGACAATATCGCTCATGATCTCAAGACACCTTTGACGCGATTGCGCGCGGGCGTGGAACAGGCATTGCGCAGCGCCAAAGGCTCTGAGGAATATCGCTCGGCACTCGAAAAGGCGCTGGATGAGTCCGAACGGTTAATCCAAATTTTCGATTCGCTTTTGAGCATCGCCCGCGCCGAGGCAGGTGCCGGGCGCGAAGGCATGAGTGATTTCGATGCCGGAAACGTTGTACGAGACGTCGGCGATCTCTACGAGCCGGTCGCGGAGCAAATCGGTGTGCAGCTCTCGGTCTTCGCCGAGCCGGGGCTTAGTCTGTACGGAAGCCGCGAGCTCGTAAGTCAGGCGCTGGCAAATCTCATCGACAATGCGCTGAAATATGGCGGTCCGGATGCGTCTGCTTCTTGCCCGGATCGGCCCGCGGCGGCTGTCGAACTCGCGGTGCGGCGCAGCGGCGGCAAGATCGAATTTATTGTGGCGGATCACGGTCCGGGCATCGCAGAAAAAGATCGTCAGCGCGTGCTCGATCGATTTGTCCGGCTCGAAAATGCGCGCTCACGGCCGGGCTCTGGCCTCGGCCTGTCGCTTGCGGCGGCAGTGGCCCGGCTCCACAATGGAAGTTTGCGGATCGAAGACAATAGGCCTGGGCTTCGTGCTGTGCTATCCTTGCCGGCGGCTCCGCCGCACCAAAAGCAGCCGCGAGCGACGCTCGCGCTCGCCAGGCCGGATGAGGCGGCGTGAACACGGTTCGCGACGATCGTAAAGCAGCGGATTTGCCGCTTTGGCAGCGCCTGCACACGGTGCCTTATCTTGACGATGTGCCCCTCGCTCAATCCCGCCTTACTGAATTTCTTGGGACGCCGGGCAACGAGCAATTACACGATCTCGCCGGTGAGCCGCGCGTGCGCGATCTGCTTTTGGCGCTTGCTTGTCATTCGCCCTTTCTCTGGCGTCTTGCAACGGCGAATGCCGGAAGGCTGCGGCGATGTCTTGACATGGCGCCCGAGGCTGTTCTCAAAACATGCCTTTGCGAATTGGAGGAGGCCACAGGTCCGGGATCGAGCGAAGCCACGCTCATGGGCGCTCTGCGCCTTGCAAAGCAGGAGACCGCACTTGTCATTGCGCTTGCAGATCTCGGCGGCGTCTTCGATGCTGTTGCGGCGACCGAGGCGCTTTCACATGTTGCCGACCGGTTCATAACGGTAGCGCTTCGCTACCTCTTGCGCGAAGCTGCCCTCGCGGACCGGCTCCGGCATTTCGATTGCGCTAACCCCGAACTGGGCTGCGGTCTTGTGATCCTGGGGCTTGGAAAGCTTGGCGCGTGCGAACTCAATTATTCGAGCGACGTCGATATCGTTGTCTTCTTTGATCCCAATTGCGCGGCGGTTGCCGACGCGGTTGCGCCCGCGACGCTCTTTGCCCGCATCACCAAGGGGCTCGTCCGGTTGCTTCAGGAACGCACGGCCGACGGCTATGTCTTGCGCGTCGATTTGCGGCTGCGCCCCGATCCCGGTTCAACGGCGCTCGCAATCTCGCTGCCTTCTGCCTATTCCTATTATGAGAGCCTTGGCCAAAACTGGGAGCGGGCGGCTTTGATCAAAGCGCGGCCCGTCGCAGGCGATATAGCGCTCGGCACGGCATTTCTTTCCAATCTCAGGCCTTTTATCTGGCGGAAATATTTTGACTACGCCGCGATCGCGGACATTGCGGCGATGAAGCGCCAAATTCATGCAGTTCGCGGCCACGAAGAAATTACTGTAGCCGGTCACGACGTGAAATTGGGGCGCGGCGGCATCCGCGAGATCGAATTTTTTGTCCAGACCCAGCAATTGGTCTTTGGCGGTAAGAGGCCGCGGCTGCGCGGGACGCGGACGCTCGATATGCTCGATGAACTCGGCAAGGAGGGCTGGATCACGCGCGAGGCGGTCGCGGACTTGCGCCGGTCCTATCTCTTCTTGCGTACAATCGAGCATCGCTTGCAGATGGTCGCCGATGAGCAAACGCAACGCCTTCCACAAGACCAATTGGCACTCGGACGGTTTGCAAAATTTTGCGGCTACGCGCATAAAAGCCAATTTGACAGCGATGTGACCCACCATTTGCAGCTTGTCTCGCATCATTACGGACGGCTGTTCGAACATTCGCCGCGACTCGATGCGGCGGCTGGCAGCCTTGTATTCACGGGTGCCGGAGTCGACCCGGAAACGCTCGAAACATTGCTGCGCCTGGGATTTAAGAACGCGCCGCTCGCAGTCGAGACAATCCGGGGCTGGCACTTTGGCCACCGTCCGGCTGTGCAAAGCGCGCGCGCGCGCGCGATTTTGACGGAACTCGTGCCTTCGCTTCTGCAGGCTTTTGCCTATTCGGGCGACCCCGATGCCGCGCTTTCTGCTTTTGATACCGCATTGGCGGGCATGCTCGCAGCGACCGAACTTTTTTCGGTGCTAAAGTCCAATCCTCCGATTTGCCAATTGTTCGGTGAAATTCTCGGCGGGGCGCCGCGGCTCGCACGCACGGTCATGCGCCGTCCGCATTTGCTCGATTCCGCGATCGATCCAAATGTTCTCAACGCTTCTCTTGACGAAGATGCCTTCCGCCGCCGCGCCCGGCAGCTCCTGGATAGCCACGCTGAGACCGAGGAATTTTTGGATTCCGTACGCGATTTCGCGCAGGAGGAGCTTTTTCCAATCGGCTTGCGGCTGTGGTCCTTGATGATCGAGCCCATCGAGGCGGCGCTTGCCTATTCGGAACTCGCTTCAAGCGTCATCGGCGCTTGCTTTACGCATGTCGAACGCGTTTTCGCGGAGGTGCACGGGCGCGTGCTGGACGGCAGGTCGATCGTCCTGGCGCTCGGCAAACTTGGCTCGCGCGAAATGACAGCCGTCTCCGATCTCGATCTCGTGTTCATTTATGATTTCGACCCGTTACGTCCGGAGTCAGATGGCGCGCGGCCGCTCCACGCGGTGCAATACTATACCCGCTTCGCGCAGCGTCTCATCTCTGCGCTCAGTGTCGCGACACGGCGCGGGAGGCTCTATGAAGTCGATATGCGCCTACGCCCCTCCGGCCGGCAGGGGCCGCTCGCAACTCAGTTTTCCCATTTCGCCGACTATCAAACCAAGCAGGCGGAAACCTGGGAGCGCATGGCCTTGACTCGAGCGCGGGCCATTGCGGGAGGCAACTCCTTAATGGCGCAAACCAGCGAATTGATCCATGCCGTGCTCACGCGGCCTCAAGGACCGGCGCTGCGTGAGGATGTCTACGCCATGCGCCGCCTGATCGCACAGACCAAAGGCGAGGATGATCCATGGGATTTGAAGCTGGCGGCTGGAGGACTCATCGACATTGAGTTCCTGGCTCAATATATTCTGCTCCAAAACGCCCAAGCCGCGCCGGGCATTTTATCCACTTGCGCTTTGACGGTGATCGAGAAAGCGGGGGAGTGCGGACTACTCTATACCGAACACGCGCGCATTTTGGCGAGCGCGTACCGGCTGTTTACCGGCGTCACGCAGATTCAGCACCTGACGCTCGATCCCGGCACCAATGTGGACGAAGCGCATGAAGCTGTGAAGCGGCGTATTGCGAAAGCCGGGCGTCAGCCAACCTTAAGTGCGCTTGAACGCGCGCTTCGCGAGCAGCGCGCGGAAGTTCGCAGAATTTTCGAGCGCATCTTGTCGCCGGCTTAAGCACTTAAGCATTTAGCAATTCCGGCTTTGCAGGCCGGCGCAAAATGCTTGCCGCGAGCTTCAGCTTCTCTCGCGACACGCTGCGTGTCTGCGGCAAATGGACAAGGATGATCGTGCCATTGCCAACGGAAGAACGAATTCGCATAGAGGCTCCATGCAAATCGACGAGCGAACGGGCGATGGCGAGGCCAAGGCCCGAGCCCTTCATGCCATTGTCGAGAGTGCCGCCCAATTGTTCGAAGGGTTGGCCAAGCCTAGCGAGCTTCGAAGCCGGGATACCGATTCCCGTATCCTCAACGTAAATATTTATGGCGCCCTGAACCATCCGCGTGCGGACCGTGACCCGGCCGCGATTGGGCGTGAATTTCACCGCGTTTCGCAAAAGGATCGTGAGTATCTTCTCAATTGCGCTACGATCGGCATGAATTTCTGTATTCGGCAAGGGTTCAGCGTGAACGTCAATTTCCTTCTCAGTGGCAATAGGCAAAATGGATTGAACCGCGGTACTAACTGCGGAGTCGATTTCAAAAACTTCGGTCTGAATCTGGACCCGGCCTGATTCCAGCTGTGCCATCTCCAAGACGTCCGAGATAATGCGGAGCAGATATCGGCCGCTGTTCATGATGTCTCTGCAATATTCAGCATATGCCGGAGAACCCAACGCTCCGAATGTCTCATTCTGCATCATCTCTGCGAAGTTGATGATTGCGTTGAGCGGTGTGCGAAGCTCGTGGCTCATATTGGCAAGAAATTCGGACTTAGCCCTGCTCGCGGTTCCGGCCCTGTCTGCGAGAACGAAAAGTTGTTCGGCCTGCTGCTCGAGAATTTGCCGGGATTTGCGCAGATCCGCGACCGTTGCCACGAGACGGCGTTCGGAGTCCATCAACTGTTCCTCGTGGCGCTTGAGTGCTGTGATATCGGTTCCGACCGAGACATAACCGCCGTCCTTTGTGCGCCTTTCGTTGATTTGCAGCCAGCGGCCGTCACCAAGGCGTGCCTCATAGGTGCGAGCCGCTGCAACCGGACGCTCGCCTAGCGGTATTTTCGTCTGTATGACCGGAGGGGCGCCCTTCGCCATAAGCTGAGCATAGGGCATGCCAGCAATAATCGCATCTTGCGGCAGGTGATGGAATTTTTGGAATTTGGAATTGCACATAACAAGCCGGTTGCTGGAGTCCCAGAGCACAAAGGCTTCTGACACGGTCTCGATTGCGTCCCTCAGTCTGAGGTCGGCCGTGGCGGTACGCTCCGCCAGCGCCTTTTGCTCGGTGATATCGACTGCGATGCCGACAAGATGCATTGAACCGGTTGCCATTTCCCGGACAAGCTCTGCGCGAGCGCGTAACCAAACCCATTCGTATTTTGCGTTCTGCATCCGGAAAGCGTGATCGATTGAATCGATCTCACCATTCGTCAGCAACTCGGCAATGGCCGCAAGATCGCCATCCTGGGGATGAATCAGCGCATTTATGTCGCCGAAAGAAAGGAATTGGCCGTCCGTAGTCATGCCGAGGATTTCATACATCGAATCCGACCAATAGATGCGGCCGCGCGCCAGATCCCAGTCCCAAAGGCCGCAGCGGCCTCTGGTGAGCGCCGTATCAACACGGGTCTGCATCCTCTCGCACAATTGGTTGGATTCTCTTGCGCGGGAGGCCTGCCAAAAATAGGCTATGGCCAGCGCAATCAGGACAAGGACCGTGCCGATCAAAAGGACGGCGGAACGAAACGCCTGCGCTTGCCAATCGGCAAGCACCGCGGTCAGGGGAAATACGATTGCGATCTGGCCAAAGGGAGGATCGAGCGTGTGCACGGTTGCCAATGAGTCTTTGCCATCGGCAAGATTGATGCGCAACACCCCGGCTTTTTCGGCAAAATCCGTCAGCGGCTGAGATGGTCCCAAATAATCATTGAGCGTGGGATTGGAACCGGATAGGGCGGGCACGGCGGCGGCGACATTTCCCGCAACACCTGTTATGACGAATTGCTGCCCTCTCGCCAGAGCACGAGACGGCGCGGCTTGCGACAAACTTCCTGCCGGATCTGTTCCGCGGGAATCCCGCAGCGCTTCTTTGAGATTGCTCGTGATGACGCCGGCGGTCAGTTCGAGTTCCAAGTACGCGTCCGCTACCGCGCGATCATAGCCTTCGCGGGCCGAAATAATGGTTATTGCGGCAAGCGCTCCAGCAAACAGCGCGACCATGGCCGGGACTGCGCGCCGCACCCAAATTTCGTAATTGACTAAGCGCAACAACGCGTGCCGACCTGCCGTGGAGGCAAGCCCTTGGATTGCTCCCGCTCGCGCGGACGCCTGCGCAGTGTCTGCGCGCGCCATATCTGGCCCCTCGAAGCTTACCGGAGCGATGTGCCGCATCTCTCCGAATCAGCTCCATCTGAGTCTCACTTTTTCGATTTGTCCAGAGGTTAATGAAGTATGAACGCAAAATTGATCGCCCCGCTGAAGGTGTCTCCCCGGGCCCCTTGGCGTAAGCAGGGCCAGAACACGGGGCCCTGCCGCTAACCGGTCACAAGCACGATGGCGAAACCGTCATGCCCTTTGGCGCCAACGGTTTGAATTGCCGTTGCGTAGACTCCTTGTGCAACGGCCAGCATTTGATTGAACCTGCGTATTCCCTGGATATCTGGGTCATGACTCTTGGCGTCGATCACGCGGCCGTCCCGGACCACATTGTCGACGATAATCAGGCTGCCAGGCCTTGAGAGTTTGCGCGCAAATTCGAAATATTTCGGGATATTTTGCTTATCGGCGTCGATGAATATTAAATCGAAAGCATCGGGGCCCTCGCCAGCGATTTGCGGCAATATGTCGAGCGCCGGGCCACGCCGCAGATCGACAAGCCTATCCAAGCCCGCACGGGAAATATTTTCCTCGGCAACCTTGGCATGTTCCGGATTTGCCTCCAAGGTGACAAGGCGGCCGTCGGCGGGCAGCGCGCGCGCGAGCCAGATGGTGCTGTAGCCGCCAAGCGTGCCAATCTCCAAAATGCGCCGCGCGCCTTGCAGCCGTGCCAAAAGGTGCAGGAGCTTGCCCTGGGGGGGCGTTACGGCAATTGCTGGCAGGCCCGCGGCATTGCTTGCTTCGAGCGCCGCGTCCAAAACAGCGTCGGCTGGCACGAGCATATCGGTGATATACTGATCGACTGCGGTCCAAAGCGCCTCTGTCATGGCTCATTCTCGCACTTCAATAGCTGCGATTATCAGGGAAGCGAGCGTTCCGCGATGTCCTTGACATCGGCAGAAAGTGCGCCCGCGCCTGCTACGTGACGCAAGGCGCTTTCGGCGAGAGCCTTGCGCCGCGGCTCGAGCATTCGCCAACTCTTGAAGGCCGAGAGAAGACGCGCCGCCAGCTGCGGATTCTTCGGATCAAGATCAAGGACGATTCCGGCAATAAAATCATATCCGCTTCCATCATCGGCGTTGAATTGGGTCGGATTTGCCGCGGCAAACGAGCCTGCGAGGGCGCGCAGCCGGTTTGGGTTGCTGTAGGAAAAGGCCTTATGCTTCATGAGTGCCTTTACCCTGTTGAGCGTGCCTCGTTCTGGGATGGTCGCCTGCAAAGCAAACCATTTGTCGATCACGAGCGCTTCGCCTTGATAGGCGCCATAAAAGGAATCGAGCGCCTTTTCCCGTTCAGTTCCAGGAATTTGTGCGAGCACGCACAGCGCCGCGAATTTGTCCGTCATCGTTTCGGCGTCCTCGAATTGACGCGTCGCAAGACACACACCTTCGAGCCTGTCCCCGGCCGCAAGAAGATCGAGCGCTGCGTTGCGCAAGGCGCGGCGTCCGGCGGAGACCGCATCTGGCGAATAGGGTCCAATTTCGGAGAGGCGCGTATAGGCAGAAAGCAAAGCCTCTTTGATCTCTCGTCCGAAATCTTGGCGCAGAGCTTCGCGGGCAAGATGGATTGCATCGGGATCCACATCTTCACCGATTTCGCGCGCAATATCCGCCTCGCTCGGCAAAGTGATTGCCTGCGCGGTAAAGGCCGGATCGGTGGTCTGTTCGATTATGCTCAAAAGCGCGGCGGTGAAGTCCGCATCATATCGGGGTAAATCTCCGGCACGGATACAGGCCACGGATCGCTGAAGCATACGGGTCGCATAGGTTTGCGCAGCCTGCCAGCGATTGAACCCGTCACTATCATGCTTGATCAACGTCATGAGATCCGCCTCGCCTGCTGCGTAATCGAGCCGGACCGGCGCCGAGAATCCCCTGAGAAGAGAAGGTATAGGGCGCCTTGCCACGTCGCAAAAAGTGATCCGGCGCTGCGTGGAGGTAAATTCGATCACCCCGCTCGAAATCTCCGCCTGGCTCGCGCCGTCATTGCCGCCAGCCCGCAATGCGATGTCGCCAACGCCGGGAACGACGAGGCCAAGCGCGATTGGGATAACAAACGGTTCCTTCTTTTCCTGGTTCGGAGTGGGTTTGCAGGATTGCGAAAAATCGAGCGTAAAGGTTTTCGCGACCTCGTCATAAGACGCCGTGACCTTCAAGATGGGCGTACCCGCCTGATTGTACCACAGCGAGAATTGCGTCAGATCCCGCCTCGATATTTCGGCAAAGCAGGAAATAAAATCCTCAATCGTCGCAGCCTTTCCATCGTAACGGTCAAAATAGAGATCCATCCCTTTGCGAAAGGAATCATCGCCGATCAGTACCTTCAGCATGCGGATGATTTCGGCGCCTTTTTCATAGATCGTGGAGGTGTAGAAATTATTGATCTCCCTATAGGTCTCTGGACGGACATTGTGTGCGAGCGGCCCCGCGTCCTCGGCAAACTGCTGTGCCCGCAAAGCGCGGACATCGGCAATCCGGCGCACCGGCGCCGAGCGCATGTCGGCCGAAAAGGCATGGTCGCGGAAAACGGTCAGCCCCTCCTTGAGACAAAGCTGGAACCAATCGCGGCAAGTGATCCGGTTGCCCGTCCAATTGTGAAAATATTCATGGGCGATGACCGCCTCGACATGTGCGTAATCCGTATCCGTTGCGGTCTCTGGCGAGGCAAGAACGTACTTGTCGTTAAAAATGTTCAGTCCTTTGTTTTCCATCGCGCCCATGTTGAAATCGGAGACCGCGACGATATTGAAAACATCAAGGTCATATTCGCGCCCATAGACGCGCTCGTCCCAGGCCATGGCGCGTTTTAGAGCATCCATCGCATAGGCGGCCTGCGGCTCCTTGCCATGCTCGACATGGATGCCGAGCAAAACCTTGCGGCCGGACCGCGTCGTGAAATCGCTGAAAATTGAGCCAAGATTGCTGCCAACCAGAGCGAAGAGATAGCAGGGTTTTGGATAAGGATCGTGCCAGATGGCGAAATGGCGGCTTGTCCCGTCGATTTTTCCAGACGCGACTTTGTTGCCGTTCGAAAGCAACAGCGGCGCCTCGGAACTTTCCGCTTCCAGCCTCACCGTGTAGACGCTCAGCACGTCGGGGCGGTCGAGAAAATAAGTGATCCGGCGAAATCCTTCCGCCTCGCACTGCGTGCAATAAACGGAGCCCGAGCGGTAGAGGCCCATAAGTTGCGTGTTGGCCGAAGGATCGATTTCGGTCTCAATCTCAAGGTCAAAGGGGCGTTGCGGCGGCGCGTTCAGCGTGAATGCGTCGGACGTCGCAAAGCCGTTCCAGGATGCGCTATTTTGCAAATCGAGAACCTCTCCATCGAGCACGATCTTCGTTGCGGTTAACCCGTCGCCGTCAAGAACGAGAGGGGCATTTCGCCGGCCATTCGGATTGGGGCGAAAAGCAAGGCGCGCCTGAACCCTAGTCGCCGAAAGGTGAAGCTTGACATCGAGATCGACCTTGCCGATCAGATAGTCGGGAACCCTATAGTCTTTGAGATGGACGGGTTTGCCGGTATCGGTACGCATGGATACCTCGTGGTAAAGGCGGATGGGCTAGCTCGCGCGCGCATCGAGGAGCAGCCATCATAGGGTGACTGTCGGCCAGCCGCAAAGCGGGCAAATCCTTGAAGCGGCATCCGGTATGACAGTGCGCCCGCGTTGCGCCTGGGATGACATCAGGAACTATAGCAAGGGAGGAATTTGGCGTGGGTAGAATATTAGAAAAAACTTTCCCGGCTGCGATCACATTTTTTGCGTTTGTACTCGCCTCTGGGGCATGGGCGCAGGGACCGTCGCAGCAAAAGATCACCGAGGTTGTGGAGATTGATGTGCCGCCGGCAAAGGTGTGGGCGGCGATCGCCGATTTTCACGACATGAGCTGGCTTCCGGGCGTCACCAAGGCAACAGGGGAGGGCGGCAACACGCCGGATACCGCAAAACGTCAGCTTACTCTCGCCAATGGCGCGACCATCGACGAAAGTCTTTATAAGTACGATGCGAATGAGATGAGCTACTCCTATCGCATCGACAAGGTCGATGTGAAGGTCTTGCCGGTCACCAATTATTCCGCGACCATAACCGTTCTGCCCGCCGAAGGAGGCAGAAGCAAGGTCGAATGGCGCGGCGCCTTTTACCGCGGCTATCCCAACAACGATCCGCCGCTGGAATTGAATGACGAGGCGGCGAAGACCGCCGTTGGCAAAATCTATCGCGCCGGTCTCGAGAGCTTGAAGAAAAAGGTCGAGGCGGCGAAATGACGGCTGCAAAGACGCGCGGCAAGTGGTACCATTTCATAGCCTTACGGACCAGCCAAACACACCCGGAAAATTGTGACGCCCGACACGCCGCTTGGCATTGCCACCGTTCGACGCGATTCCTTTATTTGTGGCGTGCCAAGGCCTGGGATAGGCACTGTTCCCATGCGTGTCGTCACCTCGCCCTTGACCGCATCTTGCTCGCGACCATGTGCCGCAGCTTCTCGAAGAAAATGATAAGACTACCCAGGCTGAACGGGCCGATTCTCCAATGTCTGCAGGGCGTTTTGTCAGTTCACCCATTGACCCGACAAAAATGTTCCTCATATGTTCGTTTCAGTGCTACAATATATTTTTTGCCCGACGTCAAGAGATTACGCCACTGTAGCTTATGCTATCCTCGTTTAAGTGCTGAAATCGATTACCTTGTTCCTATTGCCTGGTTGCCCTCTGTGACCTGCGGTTAAACCCGCAGTTGGGCGTCTCAGGCATAGGCGGTCGAGTTGTTCACGTGGCTCGACCGCCGCCCCTTTATGGCGCATGCAGATTTTCTGCATGCGCCTTTAAAATTTTAGCCTTGGGTGGCACTTGACACTATGATTTGGAATACCAAATTACCGAGTCCACGGCAGTCCACGACTTGAGCCTTCTCCGGGATACACGCTGGGGATTGCCATCCTCATATCAACCTAGTCACAGGGGCGAGTGAGGACACACGTGAAGGGCGCCCGCCTGGATAATTCCGGGACGCCCCAAGGCTCCCCCTTTTACTGGGTGACCTAATTGGCGAGACAAACACCTCGCGGGCGTCTCCTTCACCTCCTCCGCTCATACCTTTAGGAGGTAGAAGAAAGAAAATGAATCGATCCCAAAATCCTGCTCAACGCGCGCTCGCCAAAGACGACGAGTTTCGCCAGCATTCACTGAGCAAAATCTCGGCCGGTTTCTTCCCGGCGGCGTGTTTGTTGCCGTCGCCGTTGGAACCTGGCATCGGGCAGACGATGGCCATGTGGTAGCGGCCGATCTTCACGAAGCAACCGTCGCCGCAACTGCGATTGGCCGCTATACCATTGATGCCTTCACTGGCCAGCCAATCCCCGTCGCCGACCTGATGCAAGGGAGGGCGGCATGACGCATTTTGTCATACCAACACGGCAAACCCGCCCGCAGCCGGTCGTCGTCCTAACAGACGATCAAGCAAAGCGTCGCCTCTCTCGCGCACAGATCATCCTCAAGGATGGCCCCGCCGACGTGATGGGTCGCGTGATCGGCTGGAAACGCGCAAAGATCGGCGTACTCGCCGCCGTTGTACTTAATGAGGTCACTGGCGCGCGTTTTCTTGTTGGCGTCAACATGACAAACGACCGCCACGACCATCGGTCCTGGCGCATCCTTGAGCGTCTTGCTTGAGCCGACGGGGGGCGGGTTTGACCGCCCCCTTTTTCATCACTACCAACAACGAGAAAATACATATGAGCCCCTTCCAAAGCTTCCTCCGGGGAGTGTTTGGCGTGCCGATAAGTACGCCTACCACCATGTCCATAAAACCCCTTGTCGCACCGGCATTGAGGCCCAGACCGCCTACCAAGCCGACAGGTCCATCTCGCAAAATCCGCTGCGCCGATATGCTCAGCTTCGTGGTCTTCGCTGAACGGACGAAAACACTCGCGCCGTTTTCGTCCGCCTACGACGCCCAGGTCGTTAGTGCGGTCGAAAATATCCCCGAGGCAATAAACGATATCGGGGGGAGCACCAACCTAACCGCCGGTTTGCGGGCGGCGATCGATTTGCTCACCACAATGCCCCGTGGCCTCCTTCGGCGAATCTGGTTGCTCACCGACGGCGAGGACAACATCGACAGCGATCGCTTGTTCGACGAAGTTGAACGGGCGCGCGCATTTCACATAAACGTCAACACGATCGGCTTTGGCGATCCTGCTAACTTCAATGAAAGCAGGTTACGCGAGATTGCTCGCCGGACGCACAATGGCCGGTATCTCCCCGTCGCGACAGCGCAGATGCTTGGCCATGTCTTGCGAAGCAAGCCGACACGCCCGACAGCTGTGCACCATGGCGAAGCCACGGTCTACGTTATTGATGGTAGCGGTTCTATGCTCGATCTGATGGGATCAAAGCGAAAGATCGAGGTCGTGCGGGACACGCTCCGGGAACTCTTGGTCTACAAACAAAAGATGTTTTCCTAACCCTCATGAACGGCGCGCTTGATCCGCGCCGTTCTCGACCAACACTTCCGAAACGCACCAACATGTCTCCCCACGAACGTTTCTCAATACCTAGACATCGCCGCCCCCGCAGACAGCACGCGTATAGAAATATAAGATCAAATAGAGTCGGTGACTTTGTCGCCGCAGACCTACTTAACATATTCCTGAATCTTGTCTGGCGTGTATTGATCGCGCCACCGGTGATGGGCTATCCAGTCAGCCGGTATCTGAGTCGGCGGATTATCTACGCGTGCCGGTCCCTTGGCCGCCGCTTCTCAAAGCCAGGGCGCTTGCCGAAAATCCGTAGTCATCGCCGATAAATTGCACCAACAGCGGATGCAACCCTACAGCTCCAGAAATCTCCTGCCGAACTTCCTCCGGGTCTGCGCATCACAGTCGCCGGCCGGCCGCGCGGAGCGTCATAATCGGCGCGCTTTTGGTGCGGAAGCGGCCGGAAACTCGGCGCGGCGCAGCCATGCGATAGCCTGCTTCGACTGCTTGGAGGCGCGGTACTGTTTCATGGCTGTGCGGGCAAGCCAGAAGAATCCGTAATCAGGGTCACACCATATATTGACCGCCATTCATGGAAAATGTCGAGCCGGTGATGAAACCGGATTCTTCGGCGGCAAGAAAGACGACGCAGCGCCCGACTTCCTCCGGTTCGCCAAGGCGCCGCACGGGAATGAGCGGCAGGACGGATTTTTCCAAAACCTCGGCTGGCACCGCCTTGACCATGTCGGTTGCGATATAGCCCGGGCAGATCGCGTTGACGGTGATTCCCTTGCCGGCGTTTTCCTGGGCAAGCGATTTGGTGAAGCCGATATCGCCGGCCTTTGACGCCGTGTAATTCGTCTGGCCGACCTGGCCTTTTTGACCGTTGATCGAGGACACATTGACGATCCGGCCAAAACCGCGCTCACGCATGCCCTCGATGACCGGCCGGGTCATGTTGAAGAGCGAGTTCAAATTGGTGTTGATGACGTCATGCCATTGCTGCGGCATCATTTTGTGAAACATGATGTCGCGAGTGATCCCCGCGTTGTTGACGAGGATGTCGATCGGGCCGATTTCGTGGGCAATCTTGGCAAGCCCCTCGGCGCAGGCCTTATAGTCTGACACATCCCACTTATAGGCGGGTATGCCGGTCTCTGCCTTGAATTTTGCCGCCGCCTCGTCGTTGCCCGCGTAGTTCGCGGCGACCTTATAGCCCGCTTCTTTCAGGGCCTTGCTGATGGCGGCGCCGATTCCCCGCGTGCCGCCGCTGACGACTGCCACCCTGGACATGGTTTCCATCCCTTTGTGTTTCTTGTCAGACTACCGAGCCGCCCGCCTGTAACAAGCCTGCCGACCCGTCCGCGGTGTTCAGCGCGCGAGGGCCATTGCTATGCCCATGCCGCCGCCGATGCAAAGGGTGGCGAGGCCCTTTTTCGCGCCCCGGCGCTGCATTTCATGCAAGAGCGTCACGAGAATCCGGGCGCCCGATGCGCCAATGGGGTGGCCGATCGCGATCGCCCCGCCATTGACATTCACAATCGCCGGATCCCAGCCCATGTCCTTGTTGACGGCAAGCGCCTGAGCCGCAAATGCCTCATTGGCCTCGACGAGCTCGAGATCCTTGACCTTCCAGCCCGCCTTTTCGAGCGCCTTGCGCGATGCGGGTATGGGGCCCGAGCCCATGATCGCGGGATCGACGCCCGCGGTCGCCCAGGATGCAATGCGGGCAAGCGGGGTCAAGCCGCGCGACTGTGCATCCTTGGCGCTCATCAGCACGACGGCCGCCGCGCCGTCGTTTATGCCAGAGGCATTGCCCGCGGTCACCGTTCCATCCTTTATGAAAGCCGGTTTGAGTTTCGCGAGCCCTTCGAGCGTCGTGCCGGGGCGGATATATTCGTCCGAATCCACCACGACATCGCCCTTTTTGCTGGCGATGGTGAAGGGGAGGATCTCATCCTTAAACCGGCCGGCTTTTTGCGCTGTTTCCGCCTTGTTCTGCGAGGCCAGCGCAAACCGGTCCTGCTCATCGCGGGTCAATTGCCATTTTGCCGCGATATTCTCGGCGGTCTGACCCATATGGTAGCCATTAAAAACATCGGTCAGGCCATCGCGGATCATGGTGTCGACGAATTTGAGATCGCCCATCTTGGTGCCCGCCCGCAAATGCGCGCCGTGCTGCGATAGGGACATGCTCTCCTGGCCGCCGGCGGCGACGATCTTTGCGTCGCCATTCGCGATCTGCTGCATGCCAAGCGCGACGGCGCGCAGGCCCGAGCCGCATACCTGGTTCAATCCGAAGGCCGTCTTCTCCTCAGGGATGCCCGCCTTGATCGCGGCTTGGCGAGCCGGGTTCTGACCTTGGCCAGCGGCCAACACCTGACCGAGGATGACTTCATCGACTTCGCCAGTATCGATCTTTGCGCGGCTCAGTGCCGCCTGGATCGCGGCGGCTCCGAGCTCATGCGCTGGGGTGTTTGCAAAAGCGCCATTAAACGAGCCGACGGCGGTGCGCGCCGCGCTTACGATTACGATTTCACCCGGCATTCAGTTGGCCTCCTGGACATTCGGCGGCGGCGTGCCCGCCGCCAGTTCTTCTGCTATTTTGAAACTCGTGGAGCCGCTTGCGGCCAAGGGACCCATTCTAGGTATCGCAAGGGCCGCAACTTTTCACAAGTCAATTTGCCTCAAATTCCAGCGGATCAACTTGCTGCGGGCTTCGGAAAGACGCTATTTAAGTCCTCATACGACTATGTTACAACTACTACTTTACGATGCAGCAAGGGAAATTGTCGAGGCGTTACCCGTGGAGCGGAAAAGGCAGATCTCTTTAAGGTTCGCTCGCGATTACAATCAAACGGGATGAGTGCACGGCCATGGCCAAAGAGAATAGTCCCATTACGATCAAGAAATACGCCAACCGGCGGCTCTATAACACAGATACGAGCGCCTATATCACGCTCGACGACCTTGCCGCTATCGTCAAACGGGGCGACGATTTCGTCGTTTACGACGCGAAGACCGGAGACGACATTACCCGTTCGGTGCTTACGCAAATTATCTTCGAACAGGAGGGAAAGGGCGGACAAAGCCTGTTGCCGATTACTTTCCTGCGCCAGCTTATCCGATTTTATGGCGACAGCATGCAAATGCTGGTGCCAAGCTATCTCGAATTCACAATTGGCAAGCTTGCCAGCGAGCAAGCGAAATTCCGCGAGAAAATCGCCAAAAATTTTGGCGGCCCGCTGACAACGCCGATTTTCGAATCGATCGAGGAACAGGCGCGTAAGAACATGGCGCTGTTCGAGCAGGCCCTGACAATGTTCAGCCCATTTGCAAAGCCGCATCAAACACCGGCGGAGAAGCCCCACGAAGCACCGGCCGGGCAAGCTCCAGCGGAGCCTGGGGCACAAACATCCGGCAGCGAAATCGAGGAAATGAAGCGTCAGCTCGATCAGTTGCAAAAGCGGATCGAAGCGCTAGCATCTAAAGAGTAAGGGCGCGCCAATCCGCGTCCAGGCCAAAGGCCGGGGTTCGCGCCAATCACCCTTACATGAGAGTTCCCTTCACACTGTCCGATTGTTGGACGTCCGATTAGATTCGGACGTCGGGGTTGCGGACCAAAGAGCGCTGTATCACCCCTAGCCCGATGCCGGTTCTGCTTTTTCTTTCGGCAGCAGCTTTAATACTTCTCGATTCGAAATAATCCCGCACCATCGCGCTTCTTGATCTCGTCGTTGCCGTCACCGCGGGGCTCAGGCTGTTAGAGGACATCAGCCCGCTATGGACTTCGCCGGCAGCGGCGCTATATTGCCGAAGTCCTTGATCGGGAGGAACCCAATGACAACGATCGATCGCCGTAAGATGCTAACGTTCTTGCTGGGCGGTGCTGCGGCCGCCACTGCTGGGCTAGCGCTGTTACCTGCACCAGCCGAATCCGCGCCATTGATTGTGCCTAAGGGACCTGCTTCGGAGCCGGAGTATCCCATCGACAAGGTAATTTACGTGCGCCGGCGCCGGAGAAAGGTTTGCTGGTGGCACAGAGGACATCGCGTTTGCCGCTGGCGCAGGTGGTGAGATCAGACAGCAGGTCTAATCTTACATTTCTCTTGACGAGCGTCTGATCATCACGAAGCTCGCTAAGAGAAAAGTTGCTTTTGTGCCGGGGCCTGCTGGTCCTCCACCCGTTTCCCAAGTGCTCCGACTGGCGGCGGGCGCGGGTTCCACAGGATCCCGGCACATGACGGTATATGAGTAAAGGCACGGTTCTTGGCACACATGAAATTTCGTCTTTCCGGCCCGCATCGAAGGACCTGACGCCGTATAATCATCTTACGTGCCTGTATGTGCATGTTTTAGAAGTTTCGCAGTCTTCTAGCTGCCGGGCACAATTTACAATTGGCAGAAGAGGATGACCGGATGGCGTGGTTGAAGGGGGACAGAAACAGAGGCCCTTCGGCCGGGCTCCAAACCGAAATGTCCGCCTTGCCCTCGCAAAATCAAAGCCCGCCACCATACCCTTATTGGCTTCTCCCAACGGCCATTGCGCTTTCGGCAGCAATCCTGCTGTGGCTATTGTCGGAAGCCTTGCTCGTCATTTTTGCCTCGATCGTGATCGCCGTTGGCCTTACGGGATTGGCCAGACCGGTCACGGCTTTTACCAAAATGCCTCATGTCTTGGCCGTATTGCTAGCCACAGTCGTCGTTGTTGCCGTTATAGCCTGGCCGTTTGCCTATTTCGGAACACGCCTTTGGGCACAATTTGACGAAATCGCCAGGGACATACCTGCGGCGATTACCTCAATCAAAGAGATGCTCGAGGGCCACGCATCGGTACGATTCCTTGAGGAAAATTTTGAAGGCTTCGATTTTTCAAAGATGGCCGCTCCTGTCGCGGCGCATCTTACGTCTTTCGTCTCATCGGTTGGTACGGTCCTGAGCTATGTCATTATTCTGATGTTCGGCGGCGTCTACCTAGCGATGGATCCCGATCGCTACGTCAATGGTGCGATCTATTTGACGCCGCACAAATATCGAGAAACCGTGCAGCATTTCCTCGCCCGCTCGGGTTCGACCTTGCGGAAGTGGCTCTTTACGCAGCTGCTTGTTGTGCTCATGAATGGTATCTTTGCCGGCGCCGGTCTCTGGGTTTTTGGCGTTGAGGGGGCTGCCGCGCTCGCAATGCTCGGCGGCGCGCTCTCCTTCATTCCTTATGTGGGAACGCTTGTCGCTATGGTCATCGGAGCGCTTGCGGCGCTTCCGCAAGGAGTCGAATTTTCTGTCTACGCCCTCATCGTCTTTGGGGCCGCGAGTTTCTTCGAGGGCTATCTCATTACGCCCTATGTCCAAAGCAAGACGCTTTCCATGCCTCCCGTGGTCCTCATCTTTTCCATCTTTGCTTTCGCAATTTTATTCGGCATGCTCGGCATCATTTTGGCTGCCCCTTTGACAGTCATTTGCATGGTTGCTCTTGACACCTTTTATCATCCTGCGAAGATATAGGATAAAACTTTGATGGTGAAACAAAGTTATGCGGGCAATGGCGATCCGGTGGGCGTGGCGCCTTTTTGTCCTGCTAATCGTTGCGGCAGTTACATTACTCGCGGTGCGCGTGTGGGATACGCAACGTGGACCGGCGCTGCATATTTGGCATACTTACGTTCCGCATGAATTGAGCGCAAAAGAGCTCGATGCTGCCGATTGGGCAAAATATCTTGCAGCGGAAGACAGCATCTTCCACGCCCTTCGGGAGCACGTCACGCAAGAACTGGACCCGGAAGACCGTGCCCCGGTCAACCGGTATTTTGCCGGCAGTCCGGTATATCCTGGGCACTTTGCACAGGACTGGAACAGGTCCTATTCGCTCGAGCCGAATGGAACACCGGCCGGCGCTGTTGTGCTTCTGCACGGCCTGACGGATTCGCCTTACAGCCTTCGCCACATCGCTCGAGCGTATCGCGACCGCGGCTTTGTCGTAGTCGCGATCAGGCTGCCCGCGCATGGCACTGTTCCAGGTGCCTTGACCGAGATTGAATGGGAGTCTTGGGAGGCGGCCGCGCGGCTCGCGGTGCGGGAGGCGAGGCGGCGTATAGATCCGTCCGCGCCCTTGCATCTCGTCGGCTTTTCCATGGGCGGCGCGCTGGCGTTAAAATATGCGCTCGACGCGATCGGCGATAAAGAGCTGAAGCGGCCGGACCGCCTGGTGTTGATTACGCCGATGATCGGGATCACGCCCTTGGCGCGAATTGCGGGATTTGCCGCTTTGCCTGCAATCCTTCCGCCGTTCGCCAAGGCTGCATGGCTCAGTGTGACGCCCGAATTCAACCCGTTCAAATACAATTCTTTCCCGGTAAATGGCGCGCGGCAGTCTGTCCGCCTCGCTGACGCCCTGCAGGCGCAAATTGCGCAATATGGCCGGGAGGGGAAGCTCATTCATCTGCCGCCCATCCTTACCTTTCAGTCCGTTGTAGACTTTACGGTCAGCACAAATGCGATTGTTTCCGCGCTTTATGCCCGCTTGCCTTCGAATGGCAGCGAACTGGTGCTGTTCGACGTCAACCGGGGCGTCAAATTTGGTCCGCTCCTGCGCTCATCCGCCGAGATTGCGCTCGCGCGCATTCTCCCGGCTGGCCCGCAAAAATACCGCACCACGATCATTACAAATACGGAGGCGGGCACGAGCGAAGTCAGCGAGCGCGTGATCGAAGCGGGTGCGGTTGCCGAAAATTCCCGCCCCTTGGGGCTTTCCTTCCCGCCAGGCGTCTATTCGCTCTCGCATGTCGCGCTGCCATTTCCGATGACTGATTCCCTCTACGGTCTTGATCCCGATCCGGCAGAGGATTTTGGTATCCACCTCGGCGCTCTTGCGCCGCGCGGAGAGCGCAATGTGTTGATCGTCAGCATGGATACGCTGCTGCGCATCTCTTTTAATCCGTTCTTTCCTTATTTGCTCGGGCGGATCGAGGAGGGCCTTCCACCCTCTGCCGCGGGCGCCCGTTCAAATGGCCCAGCGGCTCATTAGCGGCGCCACAACCCTAGACCGATCCCAATGATCGCCGCTGCAATTAAGAAAAGAAGCAGTGCCGACTGCTTGAGCCAGGCGATCGCAGGAACCGCAAGGGCCATAGCGAAACCAAGAAAAGCGATCTGCAGCGACGTATTAAGTCCGGCAAGAAACGTGCCCACCGCAAAAAGCAAGAGAATCACAAGGCCCGTCCCCGGGGCCGTCATCATACTTTGGACGCCAGTCAGCAATACGATATTCATCGCGAAAAGAATGGTAGCCCAATGCGCCGTTTGCTTCCAAATCAATGTGAGCCTGCCAGCCCGGTCCGGGATCGCCGGCCAGGCCGTGGTGATGCAGAGAACGCCCACCACAATAGCCAAAGCTTCCCATAAGAATGGGAATGGCTGTTGCGCCATGCTCGTGTAGGCGACGCCAAAAAGCGTGAGCAGCAACACGACGATATAGGGGAGCTTGCGCCGCAAATAACTTCCCTTCCCCGGATGAGGGGGCTCGACGGTAACGTGCGAATAGGGGGGGTCGCTCATGAGCGCTCCAATCTCGAACGGCGCGGGGCACGTGTGCGACCGTTAGCACGGCGGGCGGCGGCGAACTCCCGCGTCCAACTGCGGCTTGGATTCTAAGCACAGGCGCCAAGCTGCGGGTCTATGGCAATCAGGCCGCGCTCTGCTTTACGCGGCGCAACAGACCAATGGCATTAGGTTGTGGTGCAAACCTTCTTCCCGTGATGGTAATGGCAATGCGTGCGGCGGCGGCTGCGAGGCCGGGACCGGCGCGAGACAAACACAGCCTTTTCGACAGAGCCTACAGGCCTTGCGCCATCGGGCGTGGAAAGTGCGAGTGGCGCGGAATCGGCTTGATCCGGAATCAAAGCTAACCCCGTGGTGGCTACCGCTGCGCCGCCCAGCAGCAATTTTAACATTGCGCGGCGATCCATTGTTGTCATTGGTTTCCTCCCCAATGGTTGAGCTTTACCTATATAACGCTGCCGGCGGCCGAAGTCTACGGCATTTGCGCAGCTCTGTACGGTGGGTCATCGACTTAACTGGAGCGTGTCGAGCAAAACCGGATTCCGCTTTTTGCAAAACTCGCTCCTAGCCGACGAGCCAGCGAGGGCGCAGGGCGAGAAGCGACACCGGCCCTCGATTGTCGACAAATTGACTTTTGCGCTATCGATCAACCGGTGACATGAGGCCGACATGGAGGGCCGCTAAGGGTTACAGATTGCTTAGGGCGTCGATCTGTTGCTTACACCGGACATGGCCGCAGCGATGAGCTTGGAGGGATAAAAAATGGCCTCACATCCTTCGCAATCTTACCATCGCCGCCTTGGACGGGGTGTCCGTTTCGACGCTGTTGCGGCGCGACCAGTTGTGAGCTCACGGCGAAAAACAAGCAGGGCCGTTATTGCGAGAACAATGATTGACGGCACAACAGACATGGGCAAATCCTCCGAGTCGTGTTCCATGGCAAGCTGGCGACAGTTATGAAAAGTAGGATCGACACAAACCAACCATCGTCCTGCTGCTTCAACACTCCCGGCGAGGACGCGGAAATCTGCTTCGCAAAGCATGTTCGCGCAGGCATTCCGGCGAAAATTCGGCGCGGCTTCGTTCTGCGCGCGATAAATGAACGGTGTGGGATCCGTGCAACAGGATGCGGCAATATAATTCTTTGCCATGACGGCGCAACAAACACGTCGCAGGGTGAAGAAGCCAGAGAGCTCCATTCTGAGACGTCCGAAATTGTTCGCCAGGCTTTAACTTCTCGTGACCCAGCCGGCATCAACCGCCACGGCGCGAATGCGTGCAGCTTTCGCCCCATAGGAGATAGCAGCGAGCACCAACTCATGGGATGCGATCATGGCTTATGTGTTTAATGCTACTGCCGATTTTGGGCGATAATAGAAAGGTAGTGACGAACGAGCCGGTTAGCCCTATGCTCACCGGAGGCCTCGGGCGGGGGAATATGGGCTGCAGGTGATGCGCCTGAAGGATGGGGATCGCGGCAGCGGGACGCTGGCATGAAGCAGCGTCCCATTGGAGGGAGACGAGCCGGGCGAATTCACCCGGAGCGCGGTAGCTTTGTTTGATCGTCGATAGCGGCAGCCTCTGACTTTGAACGTATATCCTCAGAGCACTCGTTGCAAATCACCCGATTGGCAAACCAGAACGCGATCCGCGGCCCCTGACCGCGCCAAAGGAAAGTGCCGTCGCTCACGTCGGATACACGGCGTAGGATATCATTGTCATGTGCGGTATCGCAGGCATTTACGCCTACCATTACGCGGCCAACTCTCCAGAGCGGACCGAGCTTATCCGCATCCGCGATTACATGACAATGCGCGGTCCCGACAGCAGTGGCGCCTGGTTCTCGCAAGACGGACGCGTCTGCCTCGGCCATCGCCGCCTGTCTATCATCGACCTTTCCGATAATGCCGCGCAACCGATGGCGAGCGCGGACGGCCGGTACGTGGTGACGTTCAACGGCGAAATATATAACTACAAAGAATTGCGGCGGCGTCTCGAAGCTCAAGGGCGGACTTTTCGGAGCGCGAGCGATACCGAAGTCCTCCTGCATTTGTATGAGCAGAAAGGCGCGGACATGGTCATTGATCTCAGAGGCATGTTTGCATTCGCAATCTGCGACACCAAGCGGCGCACACTATTTCTCGCGCGCGATCCTTATGGCATCAAGCCGCTCTACTATGCCGACGACGGATGGACCTTCCGTTTTGCCTCGCAAGTCAAAGCACTTGTCGCCGGCGGGGGCTGCGAAAGGGATCCCGATCCCGCCGGGGTGGTGGGATTCTACCTCTTCGGCTATGTGCCGGAACCCTACACCACTGTGGCCTCGATTCGCTCTTTGCCCGCTGGAGCCACCATGCTGGTCGATCGGATCGGCCCAGCCGAGGTTAGAAGGTACTTCTCGATAGCCGAAACCTATCGTGCGGCGGAAATCGCCGCACCATCGCCAATGCAGGCGCAGGACGCGATTCGCGCCGCGCTTTTGGAAAGCGTCCGTTATCATCTCGTTGCCGATGTTCCCGTCGGCGTATTCTTGTCGGCCGGCATCGACTCCGGTGCTCTCGTCGGATTGGCGCGGGACGCAGGACAGAATGAAATCCAAGCCGTGACGCTCCAGTTCGACGAGTTTCAAGGCACGGCAGACGACGAAACACCGCTTGCAGCTGAAACAGCCAGGTTCTACGGAGCCCGGCACAGCACGCGCGTGGTAACGCGCGAGGAGTTCAGCGAAGATTTCCCGAAGCTCCTCGCCACGATGGACCAGCCTTCGATCGACGGCGTCAACACTTGGTTTGTCAGCAAGGCGGCGCGAACGCTTGGCCTCAAAGTCGCGCTGTCTGGCCTCGGCGGCGACGAGCTTTTTGGCGGATATGTGAACTTCGCGCAAATTCCTCGTCTTGCCGGTGCCCTGCGATGGCCTTCGCGCGTCCCGTTTTTTTCGGCTTTCTCACGCTCTGTTCTGGCGTCCCTTGACCTAGGTCGCCTGGGCATCAGTCCCAAGGCAGCTGGCATTTTGGAGTATGGAGGCACATTCGAAGGCGCTTATTTCCTCCGCCGGGCGCTCTTTATGCCATGGGAGCTGCCAAATATCCTCGGTCCCGAGATCGCGGCCGAAGGGCTGCGCCGCCTTGCTCCCGCGGAGCTTATCGCTGCGGAAATGAAGCCAGGGCCCGGCTCCAGTTTCGCCAAGGTGGCGACACTTGAATCCGTATTCTATATGCGAAATCAACTCCTTCGCGACACCGACTGGGCCAGCATGGCGCACGGTCTCGAGGTGCGCGTTCCTCTAGTCGATTCTGTTCTGTTGAAACACTGCGCTGCGCACCTTCTCGCACCCGCACGTGGGAGCAGAAAGAATATGTTGGCGGCGGCTCCCTCGCGGCCATTGCCGCAGGCCATCGCCAAGCGGCCCAAGACGGGCTTCATCACGCCACTTCGGCAATGGATCATGGATTCGGCGCTCGCGGCAGGCGCATGCAGTAACCACCGCCTACAGCCAGAGAGAAGCATTTCACGCCAAATCGCACAAATCGTAGCCGCCGCATGACCGTAGCTTCCCCGAACGGCCAACGGCGTCTGCATGTCCTCGCGCTCGTCACGAATGCCTTTGGTGGCCACGGCGGAATCGCGCGCTACAACAGAGATTTGCTGGCCGCTCTTGCAACAGTCGACGACGTCGAGTCGATCACGGTTCTGCCACGCGAGACGCCTGACAGAGCAAACGACCTTCCTCCCCGGGTGCGGCAAATCGCGCCCATTTTCGGCCGCTCTGCTTATTCGTTCGCGGCTCTGGGTCTGGCATGCGCTCTTCCCGAACGCCGGGTCATCTATTGCGGCCACATTCGGATGGCGCCGCTTTCCGCAGCACTCAGCCGTCTCACAGGAGCCCCTCTGTGGCTGCAGGTTCACGGCGTCGATTCTTGGGCGGCTCCTCCCCGGTACATGCGTTGGGGCGCCGAGCGGTCCGACCTCGTCACATCCGTAAGCCGCTACACCAGGCACCGAATGATCGCCGGCTGGTGGAAAGGTGATCCTGCCAAAATTCGCGTGCTCCCGAACACGGTGGGCAATGAGTTTCAGCCTGGGCCGAAGCCTGAGGCGCTCGTCGAGCGCTACGGTCTTGCTGGCAAGAAAATTCTTTTGACCATATCGAGGATCTCTACCTTCGACCGCTACAAAGGACACGACCGCGTCATCGAGGCCTTACCGGCCATCCTAAAGCTTCATCCCGAGGCGGTCTATGCCATTGCTGGCGATGGCGACGGGTTGCCGTGGCTCAAAGGCTTTGTTGAGAAGCTGGGGCTCATGGCGCACGTGCGATTCCTGGGCCGCGTCCCGGAGGATGCACTCGCTGATTACTACCGGCTGGCGGACGTATTCATCATGGCGAGCACCAAAGAGGGCTTTGGGATCGTCTTCCTTGAGGCGGCATCGTGCGGGCTTCATGTCATCGGCGGCGGAAGGGACGGAAGCTGGGACGCCCTGCACGAAGGTTGTATCGGCGAGGTAGTCGACCCGCTCCGGCAGCAGGAAATCGTCGAGTCGGTTTGCCGAGCGCTCGAAGGGCCGAGCCGGCCGGATCCAAAGCGCGCGAGCATCTTCTCACAAGCAAATTTCCGCTCGCATGTGGCGGGGCTCGTAGCGCAACTGACATTGCCGCGAGCTTCTGGCGCTTGACAGGGATCGTCGAGGATTTGTTGGAATCGGGTTCGTTGGCGTAGCTTCTGGTTTATTAAACCTGTGTTATATTATTTCGACGTTGGAGCGCTGGATACGATGCCGCAATGAAACGATCCTCGACGGCAGCGGGTATGCAGATCGCTCAACCGATTATTGCAGCATATTATCTCAACCGATTATTGCAGCATATTATAACGAGGCGCCGAAACATGGGAGTACACGTGAGCCAACTAATCGTTACGACAATTAAACGCAATTTCGAATTAGTCAGCGAGAAGTGTTAAACGCAGCTTCGCGTCGCATCAAGCGCGTTCTCTTGCGCTTTCTTCTCGCTTTCCGCGACATACTCGATCCGTTGTTCCAGTTTCAGGAAGTTTCAATTTTATGCTATCACTCGATCAGCAATATGCCTCTTGATTTTACGGTGGCCCCTGAAGTATTCGACCAACATCTTATCGTGCTCGAGAAGTCAGGTGCAAAGTTCGTCACGATCGAGCAGATCCTCGCGTGGCGGGCAGCCACCGGCATTTTGCCACGCTACGCGGTCGCGCTCACGTTCGACGACGGCTATCGCGATTTTTTGTCGACAGTTCTTCCAATTCTAAAAAAACATGACGCGCCCGCGACAGTCTTTGTGGTGGGAGACACCGGGGCAGCTGGTGCGCGCCTCGGCAACGATCTACCACTTCTCTCGCCTGAAGAGATCGATTCCCTCCGCACGAATCCGCTCGTCGAGATCGGTTATCACTCCCGTGCTCATCCCATCTTGGGAGAGATTAGGACGACTGACCTGGAACAAGAATGGGCTCCGGGATTCGGTGCACGTTTCTTTGCATATCCGGGTGGGGGGTATAGCGATGCTGCAATCGATGCAGTAAAGAATTGTGGCTACGCGGCGGCCTTCTCAATCAAGCGCGGGCTCGTTTCCGAAAGCAAAGACCTGTTTTGTTTGCCGCGCAATACCGTTGTTCGCAATATGCCGCCGTGGATGGTTCGCGCCTATTCGACGCGAGTCATTGAATGGGTCTCGCAACTCGGGCTTGCGTGATGTACAGACCATGTGAGGGCGCCAGCAATGAGTTCCAACCTGACGCTTCAGTCTGCGTGCAATTCTGGAGGCGGATCGGGCCGCGCGGTTGGTCACCTCTTCTCGCCGAAGTGGCGCGTATGTACCCTCCGATGCAGTCCTATCGGGCTCGGCTAAGCGATGGCGATCAGCTGTTTATCGACCTGCGCGGCGTTTTTGGGTGATGATCTAAGTATGGGGCGAGGATATTCTACCGATATTTGCAATTGTCTGACCGACGAGGCCCGAGCATCCCCTGGGTGGAAGCTGGCGATTCAAGAGATTGACGGAGCAATCGGCTCTTTGATCTTACGGCGATCTGTTCCAAAGGTGGCCGGAGCACGGCTTTTGAACCTCGGTTGTGGGCCACTATATTATCGAGGGTGGATTAACGCGGATTATTGCAGTTTGATCAGGTTGCTGCGGCAACGCGATTTTCGACCGGATTGGCAGTTGGATGCAACCAAGCCTTGGAGAGCGCCAGATGACTATTTCGACGGGATCTTTACGCAGCATATGATCGATGCATTATACTACAAGGACGCCATTTTCGTATTAGACGAGTGCTTTCGTGCACTTAAGCCAGGTGCATGGCTTCGGATCTCTCTAGCTGATCTTGATAAGTTCATGAGCTGTAAGGCTTTAAACGTTCGTTATCCGGATATGTCTGTGTCCCGGCCAAAGGCAATCTCGTTTATAGCCTATTCCTCTTGTCGCAAGTCACTGTGGGATTCCAACCTTATGATCCAGGTGTTGACAGCGCGCCGGTTTGTAAATGTCCGTGAAACCGAATTTCGAGCGGGTACCGACACAAGGCTGGCCGAGAAGGATCACGAGGTGAAACGTGACGAGAGTTTCTACGCAGAAGCGCAAAAGCCTTGCAATAATTATTGGTAAGCCTTTTGTGCGTGGGATCGTTGTGATGAGGAAATCAGGTACCAGCCGTCAGCAGCGATTTGTCGCTCCTCATGCCGGAAGAGAACAACGAGCACCGGATCTGATTGTCGAGATCTGGAACTACTCGCGTACTCACGCACGGCTGGCCTGGAACAAGAAAGTGCGTCGCGTTTCGGTGCGCCTTTCTTCGCCTATCGATTGTGGGTTTTTTTCCACAGGTGGGACCTGCCGGCTATGCGCGGCAGGCAGCGCGCTAACGACCGCTATATGCACCAGCGGAACTCGGCGAGCTCTTTTCAATCATATGAGAACTTCTACCAGCATTTTATGATGATCGCAAACAAACTGTCGGCGACCAGGCAAAGCGCGAGAACGAGGACAGATGACCGGCCTGATACATAATACCGCAGTTGTCTTGAATAACAGTCTGAGATCATTTCTCGCAGCGCGATCAAGGCTGCGCCGTTGGGTGTGGCGCCTGGGCCGCTGGCTTTATGTCTCGGCCCGGGGCGAGCAGATCGATGCTATTGACAGAGACGGCGAAACCTATCTCCAGGCGCGAGTGATCGCGAACATATCACCTGCGGAAACACTTCAGGTGCTTGATATCGGCGCCAATCAGGGGGACTGGACAAAACATCTTTTGTCTCTTGTCCCAGCATCTCAACGCAGCCGGGGGCGCTTGAGTATCGATTTATTCGAGCCCGTACCCTCGACGCGAGAGAGGCTCCTCAACACGCTCCGAATGTTAGACAGAGAAGGCGTCTGCAAAGTCCATCCACTAGCGATATCGGATCGAGCCGGCTTCTTTCAAATGGCTATCATGAGCGAAACAGGGGGAACCAACACCCTTCACTTCGATGGCAGCGCAAAGGTGCCACCCGGCGGGTGGGTTACTGTCCAAGCGTCGAGTTTGGCGGAGTTCTGTGCATTGCGCGGGATCGATAGAATTCACTTAGTGAAGTGCGACACCGAAGGACATGACTTCAGGGTCTTAGAGGGCGCCAGGGAGCTTTTGGCTGCGCGGCGCATTGACGTTTTCCAGTTCGAGTACACTTACCAGTGGGTCTTGTCGCGCTGCTACCTTAAGGATGTCTTCGATTTGATGAAGGGGTTGCCGTACAGGATTGGCAAGTTGGAGCCTGACTCGATCGAAATCTTCGATGAGTGGCACCCGGAGCTCGACCGGTTTTTCGAGTCGAATTACGTCGCAGTCGCCGATAGTGCGCTTAGCTGGTTCCGTATCCGGCACGGAACATTTGACCGGTCGAATACCTATGCTTGAGAACAAAAACCCATCGCATCTTAAAGACCATGCGGTCCGTGCTCGAGTTTCACCGTTCGCCAGTTAAACAAATCATACGATCGCGTTTCGACGCGCGTTTCTTTACGTATCCTGGTGGGACGTACAGCGATGCTGCTATCGATGCAGTAAGGAATTGTGACTGCGCGGCGGGTTTCTCAATTAAGCGCGGGCTAATGACCTGTTTCGTTGTTTGCGCTATGCTGCCGTAGATGATTCGCGCCTACGCGATGCGCGTCATGGCCTGGGTCTCGAGCCTGCGTGATGTATAGACCATGAGAGGGCCCCAGCAATGAGTTCCAACCCGCCGCTTCAGTCTGCGGTCCAGTTCTGGAAGCGGATCGTGCCACGCGGTTGGTCACCGCTTTGGTCCACATGGCGCGTAGGTACCCTCCGTTGTAGTCATATCAGGCTTGGCTCCGTGATGGTGATTGACTCTGTGTCGACTTGCGCGGCGTGTTTCCCAAGCGAACGATCACGTTCATGATTGCAGTAAATCTTGGTGGATTTGAGCGGCGACTTGGGTCGACGAGATGCTCGAACGCGTAGCCAAAAACGCCGCAGCGCAGATCCTGGCGCAGCTTGTCGCGTTCGCCGACCGCTTTCTAATTGTTGGAATATTACTGCGCGCCTGGGGAACTCAAATCTATTCCGAGTGGACGCTCCTTCTTTCTTGCGTTGGCCTGCTAGCGCTTGGCGAACTAGGCCTCAACATATATTATGGCAACATCTATCAAATGGCCTGGGCGACTACCGACACAAAGCGTTTTCAACGCATGGTCTCCGTCGCGCTCACATGCTCGGGTGTTGTCGCCATTCTTTTGGGCTGTTCCGCGCTCCTCTTTCTGGCGGCGGATGGCTTAACGGAGATACTGTCGATCAAGGCGCTCCCGCATGCGGATGTTGTCGCCGTGGCTGCCATGATGGGCGCCGCAACGCTCTCGCGCATTGCGCGCGCCGCGATCTCACAGATCTACCGGGGACGACAAGAGTTTGCCATCGGCATAGTGGTTGATCTCCTCTGGCAGCTGAGCGCTCTGGCGATTGCTATTGCCGCGGGCTTGATGGGCGCCGGGCCGGTCGTCGTGGCGGGCGGTTACCTTGCAAGCGACCTGATAGCAGGATGGGGCGCCATGCTCTTGAGCTTCACCAAGCGTTATCCCGATCTCCAATTCAAGCCGGCCTTTCCGACCCGCCCCGAACTGCTCGATTTGGTCCATCACGTCAAATGGTTTTCGGTGCAGCAGTCAGGTCCGGTCGCCTGGCTGCAAATCCCCATCCTTGTGCTTGGTTATGTTGGGATGGCGAGTGCAAGTCTTGTGGGTTTCGTTGTGCTCAGAACGCTTGTTAATTTCCTGCGCAGTGTAGGCTCGATGGTCTCAATAGGCTCGGGAGTCGAGATCGCCGCTATCCTTCACGCTGGACGCGTGGAAGAGACGATGCGGAGCCTGCGGACGGTCGGGCGGAGCTTGTCCGTTTTCTCGTCGTCTTTGGCGGTGGGAATCGTGACATTCGGCTATCCCTTGGTCACGCTCTGGACTGGCCGGCCAGAGCTATACGACCGTGGCGTCCTATACATCCTTCTTGCGAGTGCCGTACTCGCGGCGCCGGCCGCGCCCATCGCGTCTCACCTACAGCTTGCGAACATGCCCAGGCCGTTATCGATCGCGCTGCTTATCCAATATGCGATCGGTCTTTCGGCTTGCGGAGCGCTGGCTCGCTCGTACGGGGCCGTGGGAGCGGCGGCGGGACTCGGCCTCGGAGAAGTGATAGGGCAAGCCGTCGCTCTCCCATTACTCGCCGCCAGACACCTGACCGGTTTTGGCTATTTGCGCTATTTGCTCGAGTGCCTGCTCGCGATGGTTTTGACTGCGGTATGGTGCGGTGGTGTCGCGCTTGGCGCGGTCGCCGTCTTTGACACAAGCCACTGGCCCGGTCTCGTCACAGCGGGAGCGGCGTGGGCTGTACTCGGGTTAGTCCCCGCTTTGGCGCTGACACTGCCGGCGCGCCAGCGGGGGCTTCTCGCCGTGCGCCTCGGCCTGGTCAGACCGTGGTAAATAATGCATCTCCTCAAGCTTGATGTAATTCTTCGACGATCGGTTTTTGGCGACGTGGTCAGCGCTGAATAGCACGGAGAACTTATGGCAAAGCGTCCTGTGGTGGCTCTCGTTGTTAGCGGCCTACCGCCTTGGCTGATTGCGAACTTCAACGCATGCGCGGACTACGTGGACCTGAACCTCATAGAGTTGGGGCCGCCGCCACCAACGTTTGCTACCCCGGGGCCGGCCTTGAAGTTTCGCCGTCATCCGGCCCCGTCGAATTCCCGGGCGTTCTCTCCGAGAGACACATTTAGATACATTTGCGACGCCTTTGACGATATCAGGCCAGATGCAGTCCTGACATTTGGATGGACAGGGCCACAAAACCTCGCAGCCTTGTTGTGGGCGGTGAACTCCGGAACGCCCGTCATCGCCTGTTCGGAAGCCAAAGAAATAGATTTCGAGAGGGTCGCCATCAGGGAGCATCTTAAAAAGTTAATCGTTTCGATGTTCAACTGTATATGGGCTGCCGGCTCTGGCGCCGCGGCTTATGCTGAAAAATTGGGTATGCCGAAAGAACGCATCGTTACCGGCCAGGTCGATTCAATCGATACCGACCACTTCATCACGGGCACTGCAGAGGCTGGGCAGGCGCCGGACAAGTTACGCGAGAAGCTCGCACTCCCTCGCTATTACTTCCTGTCGGTGAGCCGTCTTTCGCCGGAGAAGAACGTCCTTGGGCTCGTGAGATCGTATGGCCTGTATCGGACGCGGGCTGGGGCTGATGCCTGGGATTTGGTGATAGTCGGAGATGGCCCGACGCGCGACGAAGTGGAGCGCGAATTGAAGAAGCTCGGCATAAACACGAATGTTCAATTGCGGGGATGGAAAAACTTTTCCGAACTGCCGGCCTATTACGCGCTTGCCAAAGCTTTCGTGCTGGCCAGTACACGAGATACTTGGGGAGTTGTCGTGAACGAGGCGGCGACGGCGGGATTGCCGCTTCTCGTGTCGGAGCGGTGCGGTTCGGCCCCAGAACTCGTCATCGAGGGGCGCAACGGCTTCACATTCGATCCTCGCTCCACCACCCAGCTAGCCGACTGCATGTGGAGGCTGTCCCACGGAACCTGCGACTTGAGTTCGATGGGAAAAGTGAGTAAAGAAATCATCAAAGGTTGGACTCCGGAGCGCTACGCGCAAAACTTGGCACACGTGGCGCGCGTTGCCCTAAATTCAGAACAAAGATAAATATCCATAATGCAACGCATGGCCCTTCGGCTCTTGCTCGAGATGCAATTTTGGACGATCGGCGCATTCGCTGGTGGAAGGTGATTAACGTATGGGCGCGCCCCGAACCTCTGCAGACATATTCGTCAGAGCGCTGGGACTATTGCCCAGCTTCGGTGCTTGTGCCATTTCGTTTCGGGCCAGCTTGCGATGATCTTGACTGCGATGGTTCGGCATCTTTAACACGGGCCGGTGGCTCGAGCTCGTCACAGCGGGAGCGGCTTGGGGTGGCTCGGGGTAGTCCGCGCTGTGGCGCTGACCCTTCCGGCGCGCCCGCGACGTGACTCGGACTGCGGGCGCGGAAATCTATTGCTTTAGTGCTGCCTTAAAGCAACAGGACTGGCCGTGACTTACCGGGAACGTATCTACGAGAACTACGCGTCGAACTTCCAGGACCTATCGCCCGTCTTCGACGCCGCGCTGAGCCATCGGTGGGGACGGGCATTCGACCATTATTTGCGGGGCTGGGTGCCGAAAGCCAAGGACGCCGCGATCGCCGACGTCGCCTGCGGTGGCGGCAAGCTCCTGCATTTCTTCAAAGAACGGGGGTATTCGAATGTTCAGGGTGTGGATCTGAGCCGCGAGCAGGTGCAAATTGCCCGCCAAGTCATTCCTATGGTGCATGAGGAGAACGCGATCCACTTCCTGGAGCGAAGCCGCGCCTCCTTCGAGCTCATCACCGGGCTCGACGTCATTGAGCATCTGCACAAGCCCGAGGTGCTACGCTTTCTCGATGCGGCGCACGATGCCCTAAAACTCGGCGGCCGGCTCGTGCTGCAGACACCGAACGCGGATAGCCCCGTGGTCGATGCGATTCGGTATGGGGACTTTACCCACGAGGTCTGCTTCAATCCCAATGCGCTTTCTCGCCTCATGAATCTTGTCGGCTTCAAGGACATCGAGCCGCGCGAGTCGGGGCCTGTCCCTTGGAACTACAGCCCCGCCTCGATGTTTCGGGCAGGTGTTTGGCAAATGTTTCGCGGTATTTTGAAGATCTGGAACCTCGCGGAGACGGGCAGCGCCGGCAGCGGCATTTTCACGCGGGTCTTTCTGATTTCGGGGGTGAAGCGGTAGGGCGAACCCATGCGAATGCTTTACATCGGCTGGCTGTGGGATGGGGCAACAGGCGCCGAGCGCATGCGCGTGTTGGCGCGTCTAGGCTGCGAGATCGTGCCGTTCGATATAACGCCCTATGCGAAGATGGGCTCGCGGATCGAGCAATCGATCCTTGGCCGCACCAACACTGGCCGTGGCGTGTTCGCGCTCAACCGCGCCCTCAGCCTTTTCGCGCGCGCGCATCACTATGACGCGGTTTGGATCGAGAAAGGGGTTTGGATTTACCCTGAAAAAGTCGCGGCCCTACGGTACGACTCGCGGCTGAGGCTTTTAATTCACTACACGCCCGACCCCCAAATTGTCTTCAACCGCTCGCGCCATTTCCTTTCCGCCATACCGCTGTACGATCTGCTCGTCACGACGAAGCTTTACGAGATCGAAGCTTACAAGACTCTTGGCGCGCGCGAGACGCTGCTGGTGCTTCAGGGTTACGGGCGGAAATTCATGGCTACCGACGATACCGAACGAGGAGATCCCGCCCTACGGTCTGAAGTCTGCTTCATTGGCCGTTGCGAGCGCCACTACGCCGGCCGTCTTAAAGCAGTGAGCAGCAGATTGAACGGGCTCCACGTCTGGGGGCCGCGTTGGCCGCGTTATGCGCGCTTTCATCCATGGGCCCGCGAAGTTATCCAAGGCGACGGCCTCTGGGGCACTCGCTATCCGCTCGCTTTGAGATCGACGAAGATTGCACTGGGCCTGCTGAGCAAATGCGTCCCTGAGACAACGACGACGCGGACGTTTGAAATCCCAGCTACCGGCACTTTTATGCTCGCCGAACGAACCGAGGATCATCTCTCTCTCTTCGAGGAGGGCAAGGAGGCGGAGTACTTCGCAAGCGACGAGGAGCTCTGCGACAAAATCCGTTTCTATCTCGCCAATAACGGCGCACGCGAGACGATCGCGCGCGCGGGGCAGGAGCGCTGCATCAAGAGCGGCTACAGCGATGAACACCAGCTCCGGCGCGTGCTCGAACAAGCAGCAAAGTTAACAGGCGTCTCTAGATGAGATGAAAAATAAAGTTTCGATATTTTAGGCAAGGTGGCTCACCAATACCCTGCACACATGGTGGAACAGCGTTTCACATCAGCCTTATGCTGCCGCCCGGAGGTTGCGAGCACCTCGCAACTGAGCAATGTAGCAGTTGGCTTGGCTATAATTCTCATGCGCCGATGATAAGATTTGCTACCGACCTGGTTGACTATCCTTTGCGGTTAAAGCCAAGTTTGTGCGCGGACATTTATGTGATAATCCGGGGTAGGTATTGCAGATGGGAACAATGCTCTCCATGACAAAAATGCCTGCCATTCGCCGCGCGAGAGCCGCCCACGCCTCCTTGGTCGATATCCATGAATTCATCGTCTTGCTGTTCCTCCTCGCTGTCTATGCGCTCGCTGACATATCTCGGGACAATGAGATCATCGTCGCGGCTAACAAGACGGGAAGCTGCGTCGTGATCTTGGTCATGCTTTATGGATGCTGGTGCAACCTCCAGCAGTCGCCAGCGGCAATCTGGACACCGTTGGTGTGGTTCCGGGTGGCAACTGCGGCCTATTTCGGGCTCGGCCAGCTCGTTCCCTATCTCGTCAATGACGTGGCGCTGGACCGTATTCGGCAAGCCTACAACTTCACCGATTCTGACATTCTCAAGCTCAACTTTTTGGACGATCTCGGAATCATCTGTGTTCTCGCGGGCGCTTCACTCATCGGAAGCAAAGCAAGAACCCTGGGCCGGATTCCTCGGCCATCTGCCGATCCAAGCCTATTTTTGGCCGTTGCCTTCCTAACAATAGGCGCCATTCTGCGCTACGGTTTGATCGTGCCGTTCCACCTCGGCTACTGGCAAGTCATTCCGGGGTTTACCGTGGCCCTTTCCAGGGCCTATTCGGCCGGACTCCTTTTATTGCTGCTTAACGGATTGCAACGGGGTAGCGCCGTGCTGATTGCCGCAATCGGGCTTACCTCGTTCGACATTTTTATTTCGGTACTTTTGTTTAGTAAGACCGAAGTCCTCACCACGGTAGTGTTCACGACGCTGGCGATGTGGCACCGTTCTCCCAGATTAAAGGCGCTCGCGATCGCGTCTCTCGCAAGTGTGGCAATTTACATGCTGCTAGGTCCGCTAGTTTTGTATGGGCGCACCGTGATGGAAGAGCGGTACGGAGAAATCGACGCCGCGGCGCCGCTCGAGGAAAGGCTGGCAATTGTACAAGACTATTTCTCGTATGGGCGAGACGAGTTTCAGCAACCCGAGGGTAATTATCAAGTAAGTCTCACGCGATTGAGCTATGTGAACATTGCGGGGTTCGTTGTTTCTAGCCGCGACCGTGGCTACGCAGGCGATACCATGAAGTACGCTCTCATCGTGTTCATTCCGCGCATCATCTGGAGCGACAAACCGGCTATAGCGGTCATCGGCGCGGAGCTATACACGGCGGTGACCGGGGGGAGCGGAACGTATATTAGTCCTGGTTTATTTGCTGAGGCCTACTGGGATTTCGGCTGGTTCGGAGTGCCATTGATGATGGTCCCATACGGCATCTTATTGGGCGTCCTCTCGCGTTTCGCGGTTGCCGTCGCACAAAAGGGCCAGTGGATCTTCCTCCCGGCCGTGCTTGCCGGGCTTATCCCCGGTGTCCGGGCTGATGGAACGTACGTTGGCGATGTCCTCGGTGGTGGCAGTGTAACTTTACTGGTGTACGCGGTTCTGTCTGGCCTCGATCGTTTTTTCTCGGTGACGAACCGGGCTACCGCCTTCACTCCCAACCGGCCCCGGCAAAGGAATGTAAACAGGCTTTAGGGTCTGGACTCAATTAAAGCTAACCCATTGGAAATGCTTGGCTCCAACATTTGCTTTCGAATCGTCAGACTCTGTCGGATCAAGGTTAGCGGTAATTAGGTCCAGACCCTAGGTCGGCGCCATTTCGGAGTACCTAGCGCCGATTTTGGCCGCTCGGCCGGGCTCACAGCCGCGCCTCCCATTGGGATGTAGCCGGTGGCGCACCTCGCTGGGCTTCTCGCGAATCTACTTCCTGCTCGGCATCCGGAGGGGGTTGCTTATCCCCAGAATCAACCGTGCAACCGCGCAACCCATCGTAGCTGGCCACCTGTTCGGGTGTGGGGAGGACCTCGCAGTTATCGGGAATCGGATCTCCAATAACGAGCCTCGCAGGCCGGCCCCTTGCGATCTTCCAGATTCTTGAGGAAACCGCCATCGACGGCATCGGCGACGCGACGTGAGATGGCTGACTTGTCGAGTTGAAGGGCCGATTTGAGCTCAACCTGCCTGACCTCCTCTTGTCCCTTTTTAAGCAGAGCCCTCACCGCCTGAACGACTTCGCGAACCTCCGGCTTTACGGTCGCCTCGATGCCGAGGGCCACAAGATCGGCGATTAACTCGCGCACCATCCGATAATCTTCAATCTCGGCGGTGACCCGGCCATGCTCGTCCTTCCGCCGCGACGCCTGATGCAGCAAGGCCTGCGCTCGGACCAGCGTGAGAACCGTCTTGAAGTCTCGCCGAAGCCTCACGGCCAACGGCGGCACAAGTTCGGCCAATCGATCCGCGAAGGGAATGACCACTCGATTCGGTCCTGTTGCGAGCCACGTCTGCAGCGCCTGCCATCGGGTCAGATCGATCTCGGCGCGGTTCGTCTCCTGGGCAAGCGCGCGAAATACCGCCGCGGTCTGATCGCGCGTGTCAGTGATCGTCAGGCTAAGCATCCTGGTCTCGTTCTCGGGATGAAGCCAAAGGCTCGTACTTCGGCCCCTTGCCCTGCCATCGCCACTGCTCCAACGTGCGCGGCGACATCAGCCACCGGTCAGCCAATTGCTTTTGGCGTAGGTTCATCCGTCTGGTTCTTTCTTCCCCGGTGCACCGCTGTACGCGGATGTGCATCACATTCCACCAGAACACTTGGATGTTCTGGATCCGGAAATCTGTGGACGCGACCGGAGAAAGGCGTGACCTATTATTTTGCTAAGTCATTGAAAGTCATTCGCACGCGCGCCGATGCGTGACGCGTCAACTGAAAAGCGTGACCAACCGTGGTAGCGGGCTCCTCGCCATGAGCCCAAAGACCTGAAATAACGTCCGCTTTCGGACTATTCCAGACCCGGGACGACGACCGGCAACGATGTCTCTGACGGGTTTGACCCGTACCGGACATAGTGCTCGCGTTAGTGAGGAAAGCTGGCAGCCCGCGAAAACCGCAGTGCCAAACCATGCTGGCGAAGGCCGATGAAGTAGATGCATTGAAGAATCCAGCCGCTCCGGGAGGATAGAGCGAGCAGAACTGTACGGCTCACGGGTGGCGTTGGAAAAAGTGCCTGGATGTGCTGCCAGTCGAAGAACGGAATTGGTTCTTGAACGACTTCGATTCTGTCACGGTTATCGTCACATTTTGAATCGGGCCGTCGTCAGGGCCGGAAACATTCGGCAAGGCTGATTGCGCCGCCCGCAGCTGCAACCCCTGCTCCTCTTGCGCCGCAACTGATACATCGTCTGCGCGAGGCAGCGGGAAGGTCAGAATCTCTCTCACGCGCGCGAGCGCCAGCCGCGTCACAAACGCCCGCTTCTCGAGCAAGCTTAGCGAATCCCATTCATCGTCGGTGGATATGGAACCACTTAACCTCTGAGCGCATTAACCAAGAAATGTAATTCCACCGCACATCGCGTCGGGCATGAGGGGTTCGAGCGTTATGCATTCGAGCTGACACACGCCAAAAGCCGGTCTCCGGATATTTGAGATCATGGAGATTTCAGATCATATGAGAATTTCTGTTGTGGCGCACGACCGAATTTGCTGCGCTTGCGCCTTTTCGGCGGTCTTCACCGTCTCCGTTGCGACGAAGGCCCTCGGCTTCGAGGCGATGCCGATTGAGGCGCGGGGTTACTCTTCGACGTTCCACGTCGACCGGCCTTGGACCGCACGCAGAGCATACGGCCATAGCAGCTCGAAGATAGGCGGTGCGTCTTCTGCACGAGGGGCGAAGAGCGCCGAAATCAATAACGTCGAGCGGCCGCTGTTTGCTGTTATTTCGATCGCTGACCAGCGCATCTCCATATACAATAGCCACGGGCTCGTCGACCGCTCGGCGATTTCAACTGGCATGCCCGGCCATCCGACGCCCAAGGGCATGTTCACCATCATCGGCCGCGAGCGATACCATCGCTCGAATATCTACTCTAACGCCCCGATGCCATTCATGCAGCGCATCACATGGTCGGGCGTCGCCATGCATCTCGGCGTCGTTCCCGGTCATCCGGCCTCGCACGGTTGCATCCGGCTCCCCGCCGGGTTCGCCACCAAACTTTGGGGATTGACCAAGATCGGCGAGCGGGTCGTCATCTCGCCGCAAGAAGTGACGCCGATCGAATTCACGCATCCCCTGCTGCCCGTGCCAAAGATGCGGGTTGAGGCGGAAGCCTACCAAGCGGCTCCCGACGCGCCGCAGGAGGCCCTCGCCGCCGCCCAGCCGCCTCTGATCAATCCGCATCAATACGCCGAGCAGCTCAGGGCCAAGGCTGTGGCCGAGACGGCCGCGGCCGTCAAGACCGTAAAGGAGGCGTCCGTGGCCGTCCGCGTCGGGCAGCAAGAAGCTGCTCGCGCGGCGGCGGAGCTCAAAGCGGCCGAAGCTGCCTACTCTTCAGCTCAGATGAAAGCCGAAACCGCGGCCAAGACATACGAAGTGGTGGCAGCCGCCGCGAGCGCCAAGCAACAGGACTCTATCATGGTGGCGGAGCTCAAGGACGCTGATGGCAATGTCTCTGGCAGGTCTGTGGCTAGACGCCTGACCAAAGCGGACGAACGGGCGGCGGCCGCCACGGATGCGGCGGCAATAGCCAAAATGAACGCCGAGGCAGCGCTCGCTGATGCCGCGGCGAAGCTCGAGGCCGCGAAAACGACTTCCGCCGCCAAGGATGCTGACTTGGCGGACGCCGTTCGACGCTTGAACGATGCGACAGCGAGCTCCAGCGCCGCCGCGAATGCCGGGAGGGAAGCGCTGCGGCGAACGGCGCCCCTTTCTATGCTGGTCAGTAAAAAAGACCAGCGGATTTACGTGCGCCAGGGTCTTGCGCCCGTTTTCGATGCGCCGGCGAGCGTGCGTGATCCGGAGACGCCGCTCGGTTCGCACCTTTATATCGCGACGGCGGTGGAAGGCGATGGGACTTCGCTCAAATGGTCGGTCGTGTCGATCCCGACTCGGTTTGCCGAAGAGCGGGGCGAACGCAAGAGGAAAATGGCCTCGGTCAAGGAACAGGTTGGGGAACCAACGAAACTGCACGGGTCCCCTTCGAGCGCCGCCGATGCGCTCGAGCGCATAGAGATAACCCAGGACGTGCGCGACCGGATTGCGGAGCGTTTGTGGACAGGCGGCTCGCTCATCATTTCCGACCAGCCACCCAGCGGAGAGACAGGCCCCATTGGCACCGACCTCACGGTGAAGGTGCGCTAGCAGGCCGCAAAGCGGGCGATTGCGCAAATCTTTGCTAGTGGCCTTGGACGCTCAGCCGAGTACGCGCGAAGCGTCGGAGGCCTCTCCGTGTCGCATGCTATCGCCAGTTTGCGAGTTCCTCAAAGCCGAGCGGGCGAATTACAAGATTCGGTTGCCGGCGAATGCAGTCACGCGGGCGAGGATATCGATTTTCCCACCGGCGGCTGCCTCGGGTTTTCGGTTACGCTTCCGGCGGGCTTTGTGGCCAGTGATCAGATAACGCGTACCGGTGAAGACCTTAGCGATGTGCTTCCCGAAGGATGCCAACTGGAACGTCATGCCAATGTCGGTGCCGAGCGGCTTCCCGAATGATGCCACTTGGAACGTCACGCCAATGACGGCGCCGAGCGGTCTTGTGGGCACTTGTGTGAACGTGGCGATGAACAAGACGGGCGATTTTTGCAGATCGGCCCCAGCCATGGTGCGTTTCCCTGCGCCTCAGCGGCGGTGACATTAGCGCGGCCGTCCCACGTTCCTTCAGCCACAAGCGCCCTTTGTTAACGTCTGCGGGCCGCGGGGGCGGCGCTGGCACTTCCAGTGGCTCGTGG